>Ga0181604_10000055_pt1 | contig 96186 bp, 98 predicted proteins | sample 041ome_12_FD_148663 | JGI IMG/M metagenome (GOLD analysis project Ga0181604, IMG submission 148663) | Coastal salt marsh microbial communities from the Groves Creek Marsh, Skidaway Island, Georgia - 041410US metaG (spades assembly) | ecosystem: Environmental > Aquatic > Marine > Intertidal zone...
TGACTTCGAGCATGTCAAAGGCTCGGCGGCCGTACCGACGCCACAGGCGACGTGACAGCGGTTCGGTATCGGGTTTAGTGCGCCGATCGTCGAGGTGCATGAGGCGGGCTTGACGCATGAATTCGTCACGGCTCTCGCGTCCGGGCTCGCCATACCAGTTGTGCGCGTCACGCTCGAGGCCGATACCAAGGGACTCGATCTCGTGCGCGACCTCGGCGCCAACGTTCAAGCAGTCGGTCAATTTTCCACCGAACACGGTGACCACTCCACGATCGTGATCGGTTTCGATCTCATGTTTGCGACTGAGCGAAGTCCACTCGACGTCGGCCCAGTCCTCACGGTCGCCAGACCGGCGCGGCCGCTGCACAACAAGTGGCCGCACCCCAGTGCGCTCGGCAATGACATCGGCCGGCGTCAGCGGAGTGTCGAGTTGGAGACGAGCATTGATCTGCGACAACAAGAAGTCACGGTCCTCATCGGTGACCACCGTGTAGGCCTCATCGACCCTGGTGTCGGTCGTGCCGATCACCGAGCGACGACCCATCGGGATGACATAAAAGAGCCGCTTCGTGTCGTCGAAGAAGGCGAGCACCCGATCATGATCGGTGGTCGTCAGCCGCGGCACGACCAGATGAATGCCCTTGGAGAACACAACCTTGTGGTCGGTGCTGACATCGAATCCGTCATTAAGACCGTCAACGAAGGGCCCAGCGGCATTGACGATGGTGTGCGCCCGGACCTCGAACGTGGCGCCGGTGTCGGTGTCGCGAACCTGCGCGACCCACACGTCATCCACGCGGGCAGCGCTGACCACCTCGACGTAGTTGGCGACAGCGGCACCGGCCTCATGTGCCGAGCGGATGAATGAGAACACAAATCGCGCGTCGTTGTCGACGAGATACGCATCTTGGTACTGGATGCCACCCCGGGCCGTTGCCGTGTTGATGGCAGGTTCAGCCGCGGCCAATCGTGCACGGTTGAACAACCGTGGCGCACGTGTGCCGAATTGGCCGATGATCCAGTAGCCGAGAGCGCCGAGACCCGCGAACCACGGCCGGTACGGAGCGGTTTCGTCAAGGGTGGCCAAGAACCCGATCTCGCGGATGTTCTCCGGATAGGACTTCATCAATCGGTTCCGGCTACGGCACAGATCGAATACGAGCCGGAACTCGTAGTTCTCCAGATACTTGAAGCCGCCCCAGACAAGATTTGATGAGGCCTGCGATGTGAACGAGCCGAAATCGTCGCGTTCCACCACCGCCACGCGGGCTCCGCGACCAGCGAGCGATGCAGCGGACACGGCACCGTTGATGCCACCGCCGATGATCAACACGTCGAAGGTCTCGTCGGCGAGTCGACGCAACGTGGTGGATCGTTCGGCCATATGCACAGCGTTCCACGCGCGGCGTCAACCGCCAACCTGTGACGGCGACCTTTTTCACATAACGATCGTCTTGTCATCGTTCGTTAGGTATGCCTAACATTCCGTCGTGACCGCACTTCGGATCCCCCCCGCCCTCTGCATCGTCGGCCTCGTCGCTCTCGGCCTGAGCGCCTGCGGCGGCGATGACAACTCCCTCACCTTGTACTCAGGTCGTGGCGAAGACCTCGTACAACCCGTCGTCGACCTCTGCGCCGAGGAACTCGGCACCGACATTGCTGTGCGATACGGCAACTCGGCCGAAATGCTCCTCCTCATCCAAGAAGAGGGCGACAACACCCCCGCCGACGTGTACTACTCCCAAGGCGCCGGCTTCTTGGGCTTGTTGTCTGCCGACGACGGTCTCGCTCCCCTCGATGACGACATCTTGAGCCGGGTGAGCGACGCGAACCTCACCTCCCCTGCCGGTGACTGGGTCGGGATCACCGGGCGCGCGCGCACCGTCGCCTACAACACCGATGTGTTGAGCGCAGACGACCTACCCGCGTCATTTGCCGACTTCACGGATCCTGCCTGGGCCGGCCGGATCGGTTGGGCACCCACCAACGCCTCGTTCCAAGACCATGTCACCGCACTGCGCGGCCTGCTCGGCGATGACGGAGCCCGCGCATGGCTCGACGGCATCATGGCCAACAATCCCATCCCCTATGACGGCAACACCGCGGTACTCGAAGCGGTCGCGGCCGGCGAGGTCGATGTCGGCTTCGTGAACCACTACTACCTCTACAGGTTCCTCGACGAAGACCCCGGATTCCCAGTGGCCAATCGCTTCTACACCGACGGCGATCCAGGGGCATTGGTGAATGTGGCCGGTGCGGGTGTCATCGCCACCACCGACGACGCCGACGCTGCACAGGACCTCATCTCGTGCCTACTCTCCACCGAGGCCCAGGAGTATTTCGCTCAAACCAACTACGAATTGCCTGTTGTCAATGAGGTCGCACCGTGGGCTGACCTTCCCCGGCTCGACTCTCTTGAGTTGCCGGCGTTCGACCTCAACCTGCTTGCCGACCTGGACGGCACCGTCGACATGCTGGTCGCGGTGGGTGCGCTGTAGGTCGGCCCTACCATCGGTGTGGTGGCCCGCAGCCGTGATGACCTGACCGTGCGCGCCGCGGCCCTCGTGGTGGGGGCGGCGGCGGCACTGCCATTGGGTTACCTCGTCTGGCGTACCCATGATTACGGGTGGGGCTCAGCCATCGACGTCGCGACATCGTCACGCTCGCTGAGCCTGCTCTGGTCGACCCTGATCCTCGCTGTCGCTGTCACCATCACCACCGTGGCCATTTCCCTGCCCGTTGCATGGCTCACCGTGCGCACCGACTTGCCCGGACGGCGGATCTGGGCGGTGCTCACCGTCTTACCGCTCGCAATTCCCACCTACGTCGGGTCATGGGCAATCATCGGTGCGCTCGGCCCACGCGGCATGCTCGCCAACATCCTCTCGGTCGACAGTATCCCGTCGCTGTACGGCTTCTGGGGGGCATGGGCTGCTCTCAGCCTGTTCTCCTACCCCTATGTTCTGCTGACCGTGCGAGCCGCCTGGTCGCGGCTTGATCCCGGCCTCGAAGAGGCGAGTCGGATGCTCGGCCGCTCACCGCGGGCCACCTTCGTGCACATCGTGTGGCCTCAGTTACGCCCGGCCGTTGTCGGCGGGTCATTACTCGTGGCGCTGTACACGCTGAGCGACTTCGGTGCGGTGGCGATGATGCGCTACGACACGTTCACCCGTGCCATCTATGTGCAGTATCGCGGCGCTCTCGATCGAGGCGCTGCAGCCGTGCTCGGGCTCATGCTGGTGATCCTGACCATCGTGGTTCTGAGCGGCGAACAGCGTCTGCGACGCCGCGAGAGCCTGCATCGGCTCCACGGATCGGGGGCGCGCGCACCCCGTCGAGTCGAACTCGGCCGAGCTCGTTGGGTTGCGCTCGCCGGTCTCGGCACATTGGTCACGCTGTCGTTGGCGGTGCCGCTCGGCGTGATCGGCTACTGGTTGGTGCGTGGACTACGCGCGAACGAACCGGTGTGGCCGGGCTGGAATCTGATGACGAACAGCCTGAGCGTGTCGCTCGCTGCCGCCGCGATCACCACCGTGGCAGCCATCCCGGTGGCGGTCTTCGCCCGCCGTTCCCCCGGCCGCCTCGCACGCATCGTGGAACGCCTGTCGTGGTCTGGTTATGCGCTACCGGGCATCGTGGTCGCACTGGCGCTGGTGTACTTCGGTGCGCGAGTGGTGCCGTGGGCGTATCAGACCACCGCAATGCTCGTCTTCGCCTACGCCGTGTTGTTCCTCCCCCAAGCCGTTGGCGCCATACGCGCCTCACTGCTGCAGGTGACGCCGAGCGTGGAAGAAGCATCGCTGCTGCTCGGCGCGGATCGCCGAACAACATTCCGTCGGGTGCTGCTGCCGCTGCTACGTCCCGGGCTCGGCGCTGGTGCCGGACTTGTGTTCCTCACCACCATGAAGGAGCTGCCCGCCACCTTGTTGCTGTCGCCAACGGGTTTCTCGACCCTGGCCACCCGGGTGTGGAACGCCACAAGTGAGGGGTTCCTCGGCCGCTCCGCTGGGCCTGCACTGGCCCTGGTCCTGCTGTCATCGGTGCCGATGGCTGTGCTGCTGGCACGAAATGAGTTGCGCGCCAGCCGACCCGTGGCCCCCGACGAAGATCACTCAGCGGCAAAGGCCGGCGACGCCGACCCATCACAGCTGAGCCTCACGCGCTGACCGCGCTGTACCCGCGGATTGCCCGGCGCCCGGCTTGCCAGTCGGCGACCATCGTCGAGATCGACTTGCACCATGTGGTCGTGGCCGAAGTACTCCACATTTCCCACAACGCCGATGCCGTGATCATCGGCGGTGACAACAAGGTGCTCGGGCCGCACCAGCACGTCGACCGCACCGGTGAGCGCGTCGCTCAACGGCACCGCGCCAATCAACGTGTCGGCGGTTGTACCGGTCGCTGTTCCCGGCACGAAATTGGCGTCCCCGACGAACGCCGCGACCCACGCCGACACCGGATGCTCGTAGATCGCCGCCGGGGCATCGAACTGTTCGATATGGCCGTCGTGCATGACCGCAACCCGATCTCCCAGCACGAATGCCTCCTCTTGGTCGTGGGTGACGAACACTGCAGTGATCCCCAGACCGGTCAGCAGACGATGCACCTCGGAGCGCACCTGCACTCGCAGGCCAGTATCGAGATTGGAGAACGGCTCATCGAGGAGCAGCACCGAGGGTTGCGGTGCCAGTGCGCGCGCCAACGCAACTCGCTGTTGCTGCCCGCCGGACAAGGTGGCCGGCATGCGCTCGTGCAGACCCGCCAAACCCACCATCTCTAACGCATCGGCCACACGACGTTCGCGGTCGGTGGCGCGTCCGAGCCCGTAGGCCACGTTGCCGCCCACACTCATATGGGGGAACAACGCCCAGTCCTGGAACACCATGCCCACACGCCGACGCTCTGGGCGCTCGTGATAGTCGGCGGCCGCCACCACCCGATCATCGAGCGTGATCTCACCACCGGCGATGCGCTCCAAGCCGGCGATAGAGCGCAGCAGGGTTGTTTTCCCACAGCCACTCGGGCCAAGCAGAGCCACCACCTCGCCCGGCGACACATCGAGATCAATGCCGTGCAAGACCTCCACACCATCGAAGGCCGTGCGCACACCGCTGACCAGCACACGGCCACCCGACGGCCCACCGGCCGACATGGCTGACCCGAGGCCAGCCTCGACGTCGACGACGCGAGGGTCGACGGTGTTAGGCATGCCTCACAGTGTAGGGAGTGACCCGCACCGCTCCCCACTCCACCGCACCGACAGCAACCTGCGACACTTGCACCGTGACGACCGAGAGCACCACCCCCGTCGGCCTCCTCGAGGGGATCGCCACCTGCCGATCCATCCGCCGCTACACCGGCGAACCAATCGACGATGACGATCTGCGCGACATCTGTTTTGCCGCTACGCGGGCCCCATCTGGTTCGAACCGCCAGCCATTTCGGTTGATGGTCTTCCGTGACGGCGATCGGGCCGCAGCGGTGAAGGGCATCATCGCCAGCGGGGCGCAACGCCTGTGGGCTGACAAACGTGTGCGCGACGGCTACGACGAGGGCTCCGGATCACGCGATGACTCACCCAAGGCGCGCATGGCACGCACGATGGAGCACTACGTCGACAATCTGCACCAGGCGCCGGTGTTGATCTTGCCGTGCCTGGTTCGTTACCGCGAACCCACTCCCACCGAAGGCGCCTCGGTGTATCCCGCGTGCCAGAACCTTCTGTTGGCGGCTCGTGCGCTCGGTTACGGCGGTGTGCTCACCGGTTTCCAACAGTACGTGGAAACCGAATTGCGCGAATATCTCGCCCTCCCGGACGGGGTCGCGATCGCCGCCACCATCACCCTTGGACGCCCCGCCGGGAACCACGGCCCCGTGCGTCGACGGCCGATGTCGGAACTGGTGTACGGCGACACCTGGGGGCAGAGCGCCCCTTGGGCCGTCGACCCTGACGGCACTCCGGTGATGACCACCCGCTTCGGCGCCTGAACCAGTTCCTCGGCCCCGATAAAGCCGAACGGGGAGGCCAGCGGCCTCCCCGTCGACATGTTGACCCGCGTCAGATATTCAGCTGCATCCCGATGTGGAACCACACGACGGGCAGGCGTGGCAGGAACCCGCGCGCACCATGTGCACACCGCACTGCATGCACATCGGTGCATCCACCGGGCGCACCGCACCACGAGCCGGCGTGTTGTCCTCGACCGTGGGCGCAATCGCACCCGACTCAAGACCAGCAGCCAGTTCCGCAGCCGACGGGATCGACTTTGGATCGGGAGCGATCTCGGAACCTGCCGATGACGCGATCGCCGTCTCATCCACACCCGGCAGCGTGGGTTGGGTGCGCTCCTCAACCGAGAAGATGCCGAGCTCTGCGCGCTCGTCATAGCTCATGTACTCGAGGGCGAGACGCCGGAACAGGTAGTCCATGATCGACCCGGCGAAGCGAATATCGGGGTCGTCGGTCATGCCGGCCGGCTCGAACTTCATGTTCGTGAACGCCTCGACGAACGCGCGCAACGGCACGCCGTACTGGAGGCCGTAGCTGACCGACTTGGCGAAGGCATCCATGATGCCCGCAAGCGTTGACCCCTGCTTCGACACCGTCAGGAAGATCTCACCGGGCTGGCCATGCTCGTACTCGCCGACCGTGGCAAAACCCTTGCAGTCGGCGACACGGAACTCGAACGTCTTCGACACGCGGGTACGTGGCAGCTTCTGACGCACCGGCTGATGCACCACACGCTCAATCACTTGCTGCACGGCCTCTTCGGCGGCACCGGTGGCATCGGAGGACTCTCCGTCTTTCTTCGCCGTCGACAACGGCTGACCCACCTTGCAGTTATCGCGGTAGATCGCCACAGCCTTCAGACCGAGGCGCCAACCGAGAAGATGCAATTCCTCAACATCTTCGACGGTGGCCTCCTCGGGCATGTTCACCGTCTTGGAGATGGCGCCTGACAAGAACGGCTGCACCGCGCCCATCATGCGCACATGGCCCTCGTAGTGGATGGTGTTGTCGCCCATCGAGCAGGCGAACACGCTCAGGTGCTCGGCCGCGAGGTGTGGTGCGCCGAGAATCGACTTGTTCTCATCGATGTAGGCGATGATGTCGTCGACCTGCGACTGGTCGTAGCCGAGGCGAGTCAGCGCACGAGGAATCGTCTGGTTGACGATCGACATGGTGCCACCACCGACCAGTTTCTTCATCTTGACCAGACCGAGGTCGGGCTCGATCCCGGTGGTGTCACAGTCCATCATCAGGCCGATCGTGCCAGTCGGCGCGAGCACGGTTGCCTGCGCATTGCGCACGCCGTACACGTTGCCGTCGCGCACGGCGGCCTCCCATGCCTGCTGCCCAGCAGCCAGCAGGTCGGCCGGCACGTGCTGCGCACCGTCGATGTCGTAGGAGGCGTCGCGATGCATGCCGAGAACACGCAGCATGTGCTCGGAGTTGTCGTCGTAGCCCTCGAATGGGCCCATACGAGCCGCCGTGCGGGCGCTGATCGCGTAGGCGTGACCGGTCATCAACGAGGTGAGCGCCCCTGCCCATGCGCGACCATCATCGGAGTCGTACGCGTGACCCAACGCCATGAGGAGCGCGCCGAGGTTGGCGTAGCCGAGACCCAGCTGACGGAAGCGGAGGCTGTTGCGGCCAATTTCCTCGGTCGGGTAGTCGGCACGACCCACGAGAATCTCCTGGGCGGTGAACATGACCTCGATCGTGTGTCGGTACGCATCAATATCGAACATGCCATCGTCGGACAGGTACTTCAAGAGGTTGATCGATGCCAGGTTGCAGGCCGAGTTGTCGACGTGCATGTACTCCGAGCAGGGATTTGAACCGTTGATCTTCCCGTCGTTGTGAGCGGTGTGCCAGCGGTTGATGGTGGAGTCGTACTGCAGACCGGGATCGGCGCACTCCCATGCGGCCTCGGCGATCTGGCGCCACAGGTCGCGTGCGCGGATCGTCTCGATGGCCGAGCCGTCGGTGACCGCAGTGAGGTTCCAGTCGGCATCGTCGACAACGGCCTGCATGAACTCGTCGGAGACGCGCACCGAGTTGTTGGCGTTCTGGTACTGAATCGAGTGTGAGTCGGCACCGTCGAGATCCATGTCGAAGCCCGCATCGCGCAACACGCGTGCCTTGCGCTCTTCTTTCACCTTGCACCAGATGAACTCTTCGACGTCAGGATGATCGACATCGAGCATCACCATCTTGGCAGCGCGACGCGTCTTGCCACCCGACTTGATGGTGCCCGCCGATGCATCGGCGCCACGCATGAAGCTGACCGGCCCCGATGCGGTGCCGCCGCCCTCGAGGAGTTCCCGCGACGAGCGGATGCGCGACAGGTTCACACCGGCGCCGGAACCACCCTTGAAGATCACGCCCTCCTCGCGGTACCAGTTGAGGATCGAGCTCATCGTGTCGTCGACCGCGAGAATGAAGCACGCGCTGGCCTGCTGACGCACACCGGGCACACCGATGTTGAACCACACCGGGCTGTTGAAAGCTGCTCGCTGGGTCACGAGGATGTACTTCAATTCGTCGAGGAAAGTACGGGCCTCGTCATCATCGGCGAAGTAACCGCCCTCGCGGCCCCACAGGGTGATCGTGTTCGCCACCCGGTCAATGACTTGGCGGAGGGATGACTCACGCTCCGGGGTGCCAACGGTGCCGCGGAAGTATTTCTGGGCGACGATGTTGGTGGCGTTGACCGACCATGAGGCCGGGAACTCGACGCCGAGTTGCTCGAAAGCAACCGAGCCATCACGCCAGTTGGTGATGCGTGCGTCGCGCGACTCCCACACCACTTCGTCATAGGGGTCGACGCCGGGCGAAGTGAACAGCCGGCTGATACCGATGGTGCCGTCGGGCGGAGCCAGTGGTGCAAGTTCTTCGGGTGCCAGTGACATGTTCACTCCTCGGTTCTTTCTCCGGCCGTGCCGGTGTTTACTCACGGCCGTGACCGCTGTGTAACGCTGTGCCGGGGTGGGAGACCCTCAGGATCCCCGGCACAACATGTGGTGTCGTCTGTCGGACAGTTGGCCTTCAGACCCACAATCCGTTGTGTCCCGGATGACCGGGTTGGTTATTACACCACCGGAATTACACCGGTGTCAATTACCCACGCAAGAAATCCTCAACTGGAACCGCGCAGCGGTCCAGCACCGTTCCGCAGTGGTGACATCACAGGTCCAGAGCCCCTCAAGCCCCAGGCCGTGCCGGCCACCTTCGACCGTGGTCGACACAACATCTGCATCCGTGTGCCCCACCGCGGAACGGCGTGCGCTGCACCCTAGAAACGTCACTCTGTGGATCGGAAGTGGACAACCCGAAAACTTCTGTGGACATCGAAGAAACTCTGGGGATGACCGTGGGGATGACGTCAATCGCTCGACATCTGAGCCCACGACAACCACTGCCATACTCCACGGGTGTCCCCTACCGCGCCCCACGATGATGCCGATCCAGAACTCGAACACCTGCTCGCGCTATACACACAACCGCGTCCCGAGGGCCGACTGCAGGTGGAGTTATGCATGGTTGCCTCGCTCGACGGCACGATTTCGGTTGGTGGGCGATCAGGGCCGCTCGGTGACCCCGCCGACCATGCTGTGCTCGGTGCGCTCCGCCGCCATGCCGGCCTGATCCTGGTCGGAGCCGGCACCATTCGCGCCGAGGCGTATGGACCCGTAGACGAGGGGGTGACGATGGCTATCGTGACCCGCACCGGCAACCTCGACCCCACCGCGCCGGTGTTCCGCGACGGCCGGGCGTGGGCGATTGCCCCCGCATCGGCAACGATTCCCGACGGCATCGCTGTACTGCGATGCGGCGACGACGATGTGGACATCGTGGATGCCGTCTCACGGCTGCACGAGATCGCCCCGCAGGCGCGATTCATCCATGCCGAAGGCGGGGCCGTGCTGAACGGCGAGCTCATCGCCGCCGACCTCGTCGATGTGGTGAACCTGACGTTGTCGGGTCACACCGCGGCCGGTCCTGGGCCCCGAGTAGCGATGAACGCCACAGAAGTTCTGCACCGCTTCACACCCGAGCACTCGGTGACGCGCAACTCGATGCTGTTTACCCGGTGGCGGCGTCACCGCGACTGAGCGACGACGTCTTGGTCAGCAACTCGATCTCGCGGTGAAAGTCTGCTGCGGCATCAAAGTCTTTGTAGACCGAGGCAAAACGCAGATATGCGACGTCGTCCAACACGCGCAAGCGGTCCAGCACCGCAACACCGATGCGCGACGACGCCACGGGTTCTCCTGCCCCACGCAATTCGTCTTCAACGGATGCCACAAGACCCTCAACGGCTGCCTCGTCGATGCCACGCCCCTTGGAGGCCGCGAGCACACCGGCGCACACCTTGGCCCGATCGAACTCCTCCCGATGGCCATCGGCCTTGACCACGACGAGTGGCACGGCATCGGCGCGCTCGAAGGTGGTGAACCTGAATCCACAGCCCGGGCACTGCCGACGACGACGCACCGCAGCACCGTCGTCCGCGGTGCGAGAATCGACCACACGGGTGTCATCGTGGGCGCAAGAGGGGCAATGCACGCCTGAGATGGTAGCCCTGCGGGCATATGCCCAACCGGGCATCTCACGAATGGCGCAACGTCGACGGTCCGTCACCTGCCAGCCAACGGCGGCTCCGGCAACGACGCAATGTCAGGGCAAGGTGATGGCTTGACCGGCCTGAATGGCCGGGCCATCGTTCAAACGGACCAGACGGTCGATGTAGTCGTACACATCGACCGAACCACGATGCGACTGGGCGATCGACCAGAGTGTGTCGCCAGGTTGAGCGGTGACGGTGACCCGTTGCGCTGGCGGGCCAGCGACAGCGGCGGAGGCGGTCCCGTCGCTGTCGCCGACCACGAACTCGTTCACTGCAAGACCGCCAGCCACCACCAGAACCGCCGCGATTGTGCCGACGACGAGCCGACGGCGCCGATATACCGCTTCGGGGTGACGACGTGTGATGCCATGCTGCACCGGTGCCGCGACCGGACCGTGGTGCATCCGCACCCGGGCCGGTGCCATACCGACACCGCGACGTGAGCCGGTGGCGGGTGATGCGGTTGTGGTGAGTGTTGCTGCGTTCATGTGGTGACCTCCTCGGAACCCGATGCCGTCACCGTAAAGAGGGGGTGTAACAGTGACCCTTCCCACAGCGACGAACGGGCGTTCCCGAACATGTGTTCTGCACAGAGTATGCAGGCGAACACCTGTTCGTGTCAACCCCTGATTTACGTCAATTTGATCGCCGCTCACGAACAGGTGTTTGACTCATGTATCGAACGCCCGTACGATGCCCGCATGACATCGGACCGCATCACCACACGCCAACGCGACATCTTGTTGTTCATCGAGGCGCAGATGCGCGACCACGGCTACCCGCCGTCGGTGCGCGAGATCGGCGAGGCGGTCGGGCTCAACTCCCCCTCCACCGTCCACAGCCACCTCAACACCCTCACGAAACTGGGGTATCTCCGGCGTGACCCCACCAAACCCCGCGCGATCGAAGTGTGCTGGGATTCGAACTCCGGTGTCGCAATGGAACGTCGCCCGGTCCGCCATGTGCCACTGATCGGCGACGTCGCCGCAGGTACCGACGTGCTCGCTGAAGAAAACGTCGACGAGGTGTTGCCAGTGCCTGCCGATTTCACCGGCGAAGGTGAGTTGTTCATGCTGCGCGTACGCGGCGACTCCATGATCGAAGCCGGCATCCTCGACGGCGATTTCGTCATCGCCACCCAGCAGTCCCGGGCCGACAAGGGTGACATCGTGGTCGCCGGCATCCCCGGCGGCGAGGCAACCGTCAAGTCCTACTCGCACCGTGGCACGCATGTGGTGCTCGAACCCGCCAACAGCACCATGGAGCCCATGGAGTTCCCCGCTGACGAGGTCACCATTTACGGTCGCGTCGTCACGGTGATGCGACGCCTCTGACCGCTGGTCGCACCATCAGCCGCGACGCTGGCGCGGATCAGGTGCGCCCCACACGTGCGCCGTGGCCGCCGCACGCTCGCGACGCATCGCCCACACCCAGGCCAGTAGTCCCAACGAGGCCACCACGATGCCCGAGGTGGTCGCTATCGAGCGTCGCAGCACGGCATCGGTTCCGCCGTCGGCGTAGACCACCGCCACCGCGTGCCCCACGATGCCATCCGCAGAGGTCACCGTCACCACGTAGGTGCCATCTGCGGGCACCACAAACCGGCTGACAAGTCGTCGCCCCAGCGGGTCCTCACCCAGAGCCGAAACCACCGTGGTCACTGCCGAGCCGTCGGCTGTCGCCACCTGCACATCCACCGACTGAGTCACTCGTTGGCCAGCAGGAACTCCCGGACACCCACCCAGTGGTGCGACCACCGCCCCGGCCGACTCGGCCACCACGGTGTAGTCGACACCGCGCTGCAACACCACCTGCGATGAGCATCCGGCGACCAAGGACACGCCGGCCTCGGCCGCAGTGCGTTGCACATCCTCGACCATTCGCCCGCCGGCCAGTCCAATAACCGCACCCGCGACCGCGAGAACTACCGCGATGGCACGCAACGACCGCGTCATCGACACCCCACTCCGAGCCGACCGGCCATCTCGGCGATCTGGTCATCGGAGCGGACCACCGCCACCCGCACGTATCCGGCTCCGCCGGCGCCATAGAAATCGCCGGGGCTCACCAGCGTGCCCGCCGCACGCATCAACCGTTCGGCAAAGTCCCATGCATCACCGACGGGGAACCACAAATAGAAACCACCGTCGGGCAGGGCGATGTCGTTCCCAGACCACGCTGATAACGCTGCTGCAGCAGCCTGAAGCCTCCGCTGATAACGGTCACATTGCGCCGCAACATGGGCGTCGTCGTTCAACGCGGCGACGCCGGCAGCTTGAGCTGGGCCGGGAACCATCATGCCGACGTGCTTGCGCACCTCGGCCAAAAACTGCACAAGGTCGGGGTCGCCGGCATAGAAACCGACCCGGGCACCAGCCAGATTCGACCGCTTCGATAGCGAATGCACCGCCACCACCCCATCGGTGCCGTGTTCCAAGATGGTGCGCGGACGATCCGACCATGTGAATTCGGCATAGCACTCATCGGAAAACACCGGCACTCCGTGGGTCCGACCCCACGATGCTGCCGCCTTGAGGTCCTCAAGCGCACCAGTGGGGTTCGAGGGTGAGTTCACCCACAGCAGCAATGCCGACGCAATATCGGCCGGGTCAATCGCGGTGAAGTCCATCGTGCCGTCAAGCGCTGCGGGCACCGGCACCGCACGGCAGCGAGCGAGCTCAGCCCCCATTGCATAGGTCGGATATGACACGGCCGGGTACAGCACCACATCGCGTTCCGGTGTGCGCAGGCGCATCCACTGCGGCAAGGTGCCGACAAATTCCTTCGTGCCGATACAGGTCGCAATGTGCGCTGGCACGACCTCGATGCCGAATCGCCGCCCCATCCACATCGATGCCGCGCCACGCAGGTCGGCCGTGCCAATACTCGGCGGATAGCCGCGTTCAGCACCCGATGAACCGAAGGCTGCGATGACCTCGGCTGGGGGTGGGTCGAACGGCGTTCCGATCGATAAGTCGATCACCTCCCCGACACCGTCGGCCAACGGGCGTAGGCGGTCGAGACGGTCGTAGGGGTAGGGCGGCGGAACGAACGGTTCAGGCATCGATATCACCTCGTTGTTGGTCAACGTCGTGGTCATCAGCATCGCTCATAATCGCCCCCAGAACATCGGGGTCGACCACCACATCTCGCAGGCGCCCGAGCGACGCGGCATCGAGGCGCGCCAGAATCCGCATCCCACCCTCGGTTGCCTCTGAACTCACCACCTGGCCTTCCCGATGAACGGCGGCCAGTGTCGCACCGTCGTCAAACGGCACCAGCAACTCCACCGGGGCTGCAGCCGAACGCAGCCGATCTCCCAGAACGTCGAGTAAGTCGTCCACCCCGTCGCCGGTCACGGCCGACACCGCGACCGAACCCGAATGATCGGCGACCAAGCAGCGGGCGGCATCGGGGGCCAGGTCGCTCTTGTTGAACACGATCGATTCGCTGAGATGCGACGCACCGATCTCTGCCAGCACCTCGCGCACCGCGGCGATCTGACCCTCTGGGTCGACATCGTCAGCATCGACGACATGAATGAGATGGTCGGCATTTGCTGCCACCTCGAGGGTTCCCTTGAACGCCTCGATGAGCCCGTGCGGCAGGCGACGCACGAATCCCACGGTGTCGGTCAACAGCACCGGTTCACCGCCCGGCAGCGCAAGACGACGCGTCGTGGGATCGAGGGTTGCAAACAACCGATCCTGGGCGAGCACACCCGCATCGGTGAGTCGATTCAGCAATGTCGACTTGCCGGCATTTGTGTACCCAACAATGGCCACCTCTGCGAGCCCACTGCGCGTCCTGCTGCGCCGTTGGAGCTCTCGGGTGGAGGACAACTGTCGCAACTCGGCCTCGAGCGCAGCGATGCGCCGGTTGATGCGGCGCCGATCGACCTCGATGCGGGTTTCGCCGCCACCGAGACGCGATCCGATACCGCCGCGCTGCTGCGACATCTTGGCTCCTGCACCCCGTCGCAAGCGCGGCAGCCGATACCGCAACAGAGCAAGTTCCACCTGTGCGCGTCCTTCGGGGGTGCGCGCGTTCTGGGCGAAGATGTCGAGAATCACCGCTGTGCGATCGATCGCAGTTCGCCCCAACAATTTCTCGAGTTTGAACTGCTGCGCCGGTTGCAATTCGTTATCGAACACCACCGTGTCGGCATCGACGGCGAGGCAGAGTTGATGCAACTCCTCGGCTTTGCCCTTGCCGATGAACCATGTGTGATCGGGGCGATCGCGGCGCTGAACCAGGCGTGCCACAACATCTGCACCGGCGGTATCGACCAGCAGATCGAGTTCGTCGAGTGACGCATCGGTGTCGACCTCGGTGCTTCCCGGGAACGTCACCCCCACCAGCACAATCTTTTCGCGGATCGTGCGATCGATCAGCGTGGCGCCCAGCGCCTCGCGATACGGATCGGTCACTGCTCGACCCAGATATCGGCGATCACGACCGACGGACCCTCGAGAACCGCGGTGCGCGATGCCCGGTCGACGAACACCCGCACCGTGCCACCGGCCATATGCACGCCAACCGCTCCAGCGGCATCGGCGGCGACCAAACCCCACTCCAACGCCGCCACTGCCGTGGCGCATGCGCCCGTACCACACGCTTCGGTCACGCCCACACCACGTTCATGGACGCGCATCGTGACGTCATGCGGACCCGGTCCAGGCGCGACAACTTCGAGGTTCACATCTGGCACCATCGCTCCGAGCGTGCCTAGATCGACGGCGTGCACATCATCGACACCGACGACTGCATGCGGGTTACCCAGCGACAGATGCGCCACCGGCCGATCGGGATTCACACCGATCGCCGACCACCCCGACGGCTCGGTGCCCGCCCCGACGGCTCCCATCGATACCGACGAGATCATCTCATCTCCCGCCCGATGAACAACCGTCACCGTCCGCTGGCCCGCATCGGTGTCAATCTCGACGCGGTCTGCGGTCACGACCTCAGCGGTGATGAGGGCATGCACAAAACAGCGAATACCGTTGCCGCTCATCTCGGCTCGGGAACCATCGGCGTTGTACAGGGTCATGGTGAGTGCAGCACCACGTGGCACCGACGGCACCAACAGACCATCTGCACCGATGCCACGCCGACGACCACACCAGTTGCGCGCACGTTCAGCCCACACACCATCGGCGACAGAGCCCGGCGCAATCACCTCGTCCAGCGGTTCGGCCAGCACCAAGAAGTCGTTGCCGAGCCCGTGCGCTTTCAACAGCCGCAACACGCTCACCAGGCAGCCCTCAACACCGGCAGCACCTCGGCCACTGGGTCATCGTGCACATCCACCCAGCGTATGCGTGGGTCGCGTCGGAACCAGCGCTCCTGGCGCACCGCGAAACGGCGGGTGTTCGCCACGGTGGTGTGCAGGGCCTCATCGAGCGAACAGGCCCCACGCAGGTGATCGAAGAGTTCGGCATAGCCAAGTGCCGCAGATGCGGTGCGCGACGGTCCCCGCTCGAGCACCGCGGCGGCCTCGTCGAGCAAACCCATGTCGAACATGGTGTGCACACGGGCTTCGATGCGTTGCGCCAGAGCCTCGCGTTCCCATCGCAGACCAACCTGCACCACGTCGGTGGGCGGATACCGGTCGAGGCCCTGCCCGAAGGAGGAAAAACGACGCCCCGACCCCTCCCCCACCTCGAGAGCACGCACGATGCGTCGCCCGTTCGCAGGGTCGATGCGCTCGGCCGCGTCAGGGTCGACGTCGCGCAGACGCTCGTACAGCACCGCCGCTCCAACCCTCGCCAACTCAGATTCGAGCCGCTCACGGATTGTCGGCCACGATCCCGCGAGTTCCAAACCGTCGACCGCGGCACGGTGATACAAGCCCGTTCCCCCCACCAGCACGGCCCGCCGCCCAGCCGCGCACACAGTCTCAAATGCCGCGCCCAGGAACTCTTGGAACATTGCCACCGTGAACTCGGTGTCAACATCGACAATGTCGATCAGATGATGGGGCACCGCTGCCCGTTCGGCCGCCGTTGGCGTCGCCGTACCAATGTCCATTCCGCGATACACCTGCATCGAATCCACCGACACGATGTCGATATCTCCCGCCTCGACGGCAAGTGCATGAGCGACGGCGGATTTCCCCGAGGCGGTGGGACCCACCACGGCCAATCGGGGTGGGTTCACAACGAGGTGACCGGGATCCTGGTGCGGTGGGTGGCCTCGGCGACCAGATCAACGAAGCTGCCCTCGAGGTGATGCGGTGCGCCACGGTCGATGCGCACCATCGCATAGGAACCGGCGCGCAGCGCGCGCGGTGGCACGAAGTGCACCAGGCGGTTCTGACGGGTACGGCCCGATAGCACCGATGGGTCTTTCTTCGATGGCCCTTCGACCACCACTTCTTCCACACGGCCTTCGCGCGCCCGGTTGTGCGCGAGAGCGGACCGCTCCACCACCTGACGCAGACGGGCGAATCGGTCGCGACACACATCGGGATCGACCGCAAGGTCATCCATGTCGGCGGCCTCGGTACCCGGACGCGGCGAGAAGATGAAGGTGTATGCGTAATCGAATTCTGCGGCGGCCGTGACTTCGAGGGTGCGTTCGAAGTCGTCGTCGGTCTCGCCGGGGAAGCCCACGATGATGTCTGTTGACACGGCGAGATCGTCGATGCGCGCCCGCGCCTCTGCCAGACGCTGCAGGTATCGCTCGGCGGTGTAGCCACGATGCATCGCGGCGAGGACACGATCACTGCCAGCCTGCAACGGGTAGTGAAGGTGTTCGCAGACGCTCCGCGTATCGGCCATGGCTGCAAACGTCTCGGGGCGCATGTCTTTGGGATGTGGCGATGTGAAGCGCACCCGGCGAATCCCATCCACCCGACCGACGGCGCTCAACAGATCGGCGAACAACGGACGGATCCGGGCATCGGCGTCACCGTCGCGCCGCGCCGCCAACTGCAGGTCGCGTCCATAGGAGTTCACGTTCTGGCCAAGAAGGGTGACCTCGCTCACACCATCGGCCACGAAACGCTCCACCTCGGCCACGACGTCATCGAAGGGCCGGCTGATCTCCGCGCCACGCACCGATGGGACGATGCAGAACGCACAGTTGTTATCGCACCCGATCTGGATGGTCACCCATGCCGCCCATGACACCTCGCGACGCACCGGCAACGCCGAGGGGAACAAGGCATGTTCATCGACCACGGCCTCGTCGAGAATCTCGGTAATCGGTCCGACGGTGCGCGCGTGCGTCATCAACTCGGCGGTGCGGTGCACATTGTGCGTGCCGAGCACCACGTCGACGTAGGGCGCGCGCTGCTGGATGGCGCCGCGGTCCTTTTGCGACAGGCAGCCGGCGACGACGATCTGGCGGCCGTCGCGCTCTTCCTTCCACGGCTTGAGATGACCCAAGTTGCCGTACAACTTGTTGTCGGCGTTCTCCCGGATGCAGCAGGTGTTGAGCACCACCACATCAGCGTCGGACTCGTCGTTGACCTCGACATATCCCTCGGCATCGAGCAGGCCGGCAATCCGCTCAGAATCATGCTCGTTCATCTGACACCCGTAGGTGCGCACGACATAGCGACCGGCCATGGATTACAGGCTAACTGCCCGGCTGCCACGCACGGTCGGGCATGGCAACCATGCATGCCCTGCATCGGCATCACCGTCGCACGATCGAGTTGCCGCACCGACCAATCCGCCGCGACACTGACGCCGTGACCTCACGCGACGACCGCTTCGACCTGATCATCATCGGATCCGGATCGGGTAACGGCATCCCCTCGTTCTTTGATGACCGACGTATTGCCTTGGTTGAACGCGACGTGTTCGGCGGCACCTGCTTGAACCGCGGATGCATCCCATCAAAAATGTTCGTGTTGCCAGCTGACCGGGTGGTGGAGGCTGCCGAGGCCGCCAACATCGGGGTGGACATCGATGTGCGCGCTGTCGACTGGGTGGGCATTCGTGACCGCATCTTCGGGCGTATCGATCCCATCGCCGCCGCCGGGCGTGAGTACCGCGCGGAGCGCTGCGAGAACGTCACTTTGGTGGAAGGCACCGCCAGGTTCGTCGCCGACGACGCATCCGGACAGCACGTCGTGGATGTTGACGGCCGACGGATATCCGCATCGGATGTGCTGATTGTGGCGGGGTCACGGCCGACGGTGCCACCGATCACCGGGCTGGCCGAGACCGGCTTTCACACCTCGGACTCAATCATGCGCCTCGACGCCCCGCCCCCACGCCTCGGCATCATCGGCGGCGGCTATATCGCAGCCGAGATGGGTCATGTGTTCGCTGGATTGGGCTCGACCGTCACCATGTTCAACCGGTCGGAACGTCTGCTCAGCGCCCACGACCGCGAGATCTCTGAACGATTCACCTCCGCGGTCGCCGAACGGTTCCATCTTCGGCTCGGTCATCTCCCGAACCGCATCGACCGCCGACCCGACGGGATCGTGGTGCACTGTGGTGACGAGGAGATCATCGTCGACGAACTCCTCGTCGCGACTGGACGTGAACCAAATAGCGACCTCCTCGACTGCGATGTACTTGGTGTCGATATGCATCACCACGGCACGATCGTTGTCGATGAGTTCCAACGCACGTCGATTCCCGGCATTTGGGCAGCCGGCGACATTGCCAACGTGCACCGCCTCAAACACGTTGCCAACCACGAAGCCCAGGTGGCTTTCTGGAACATTGCCCACCCCGACCAGATGCGACCCCGTACGACGGCGCCGGTGCCGGCTGCGGTGTTCTCCCACCCCCAGGTGGCCTCGGTCGGTCTCACCGAAGAGGCAGCCACCGCCGCCGGACACGACGTTGTGATCGGTCACCGCGACATGGCCGGCGTGGCGTACGGCTGGGCCATGGAGGATTCGACCGGAATGGCAAAGGTCATTGTTGATCGCTCGAGCGGCCTCATCCTCGGCGCCCATATCATCGGCCCGCAGGCAGCGACGCTGATTCACCCACTAGTGCAGGCCATGACGTTTGGCCAGCGCGCCGTTGACATTGCACGTGAGGTGTACTTCATCCACCCAGCGCTAACCGAAGTGGTGGAAAACGCCCTACTCGATGCCGTGGATCAACTCGACAACTGACGTGACGACACGGGTCGGCATCGACAGCCGTGATGCTCAGTCGGTGTAGCCGACAACGTCGACGATGACGTCTGATTTGCCGTAGGTCACCAAACACATATGCCCGTCATTGAGCGGGACGATCGCCGAGTTCGCCACCGTCGCACCCGTGTCGAAGTTGACATTCGAGTTTCCCGGCCACTCCACCAGATTGCTGCTCGCGCATGGGTACGCCGCGATAAAGCCCCATTCTTCGGCACCCGTCGCGGTGATATTCACCGCCACCGCGGCCGCATCAGCAGGAATAGCATCGAGAGCGCCAACATTCACCCGCAACGGAACGCCATACCCCTCCGTCGCCCCCTGCTTCGGCGTATCGGAATCGCGGGTGTTCACCGGACGCGCACCATCAATCGGCGTGAACCCATCATCGAAATACCCCGACACATCAACGATCACGTCCGACTTGCCGTAGGTCACCAAACACATGTGACCATCATCGAGAGGCACGATCGCCGAGTTCGCGACCGTCGCACCCGTGTCGAAGTTGACATTCGAGTTTCCCGGCCATTCAGTGAATCGGTCGCTCGCACACGGATACGCCGCAACAAACCCCCATTCCTCGGCACCCGTCGCGGTGATATTCACCGCCACCGCGGCCGCATCAGCAGGAATAGCTTCCAGAGCGCCAACATCTACCCGCAACGGAACGCCATACCCCTCCGTCGCCCCCTGCTTCGGCGTATCGGAATCGCGGGTATTCACCGGACGCGCACCATCAATCGGCGTGAACCCATCATCGAAATACCCCGACACATCAACGATCACGTCCGACTTGCCGTAGGTCACCAAACACATGTGACCATCATCGAGAGGCACGATCGCCGAGTTCGCGACCGTGGCTCCCGCATCGAAGTTGACATTTGAGTTGCCGGGCCATTCGGTTGGGTCCTCTGAGCCGCATGGATACGCGGCGACGAATCCCCATTCTTCCGCACCCGTCGCGGTGATGTTCACTGCGACAGCGGCCGCGTCAGCTGGGATCGCATCCAACGCCCCCACATTGACGCGTAGCGGGTCGCCGTACCCCTTCGTGGCGCCTTGTTTTGGTATGTCCGCATCGTCGCGGGTGTTCACCGGGCGGGCTCCTTCGATGGCGGTGAACCCGTCACCACTCGGCGCCGGTGGGGTCGACGCTTCGACCACGTACAGCCCTATCCACTCGGTGAACGCGCTGATGCGCGTGTACACGCCGGGCGAACCGGCCTGAGCGCATCCCTCACCCCACGACACCAGGCCGACAAGCACCGGATCACTGTCAGCGCCGGCCACCAACGGACCCCCGCTGTCGCCGACACATGAGTCTTGACCACCGCTCAGATCACTTCGCCCTGCACAGATCATCGTGGCGGCATTCACACCGGTTACCGCTCCACATAACGTTGAGTCAGGGTCGTTGATCACCTGCAGGTCCACCGCCTGCAACTCATCGGCGTAGGCGTCGCCCGGACAATCATCGAATGGTCCCAGTAGCGCGGTGCAGCCCCATCCCGACACCTGCACCGACGTCCCCGCGGCAGGTCCACTTCCGCGTATGACCTCATCGAATACATCGATGACCTCAACCGTGCCATCAGCCAGAGGAACAGCCGATGACAGTTCGAGGAGGGCGATATCAACATCGAATCCAGCAGGGTCGTAGTCGGGGTGCACGACGATGCGCGCGACTGCGCGCCGCGCAGAACTCGGGACTGCGCTCAATTGGGCATAGCCCGACGCGACCTCGATATCGGCTGGCCTCAGCGCAATGCCATCGACATCGAATACACAGTGAGCCGCGGTCACGATCCAGGTCGCTGCAATGACGGCGCCGCCGCAAAACTGGTCAAAGAACCCATCATCATCGGCTGGGTCGAGATGCGCCTGCAGGATCGATGCCTGCCAGGGCACATCGGAGATCGCCACCGAATCGCCACCCACGATCAGCGGGCCGACACCACGCCCATCATCGCCGTCACCTCCGGACGCGGCACTGGCTGAGGCCACCGAGGGCAGCACCAGCACTGCGCTGGCAACAATGAAGTGGAGCAAACGTCGTGACAAGGGCACACCACGTTGCTACACCATCGGTGGCCCTACGGCATCACCATTACCCACTGACGACAGCCGTTGAGCCGACCGGCCAGACAAGGCCGTGCTGCGCTACGGTGACCTCATCGTCACCGATGCCCCACCCCTTGCTCTGGCATGTTGATCACGGCCGCCGTCGGGCGCGGTGTACGCACACCGCTGTCGATCGAGCAATTGGAGCTGCGCGCTCCCGGACCCGATGAAGTACTCGTCGCCGTCGATGCGGTTGCGATCTGCCATAGCGATCTGTCGTTTGTCGACGGCGACTGGTCGAGTGCACTGCCCGCTGTCTGGGGCCATGAGGCTGCCGGGCGAGTGGTCGACCACGGCGACGTGGACTCCCCCGTCGCGGTTGGTACAGCGGTCGTGGTGCATCTCATTCGCCATTGCGGCACCTGCCGCGCCTGTCGACGTGGCCACCCGGTGTCGTGCCGAGCCACCTTCCCTCTCGACGATCTCACCCCGCTCAGCGATGCCACCGGCGCACCCGTGGCACACGGGCTGCGCACTGCCGCCTTTGCCAGCCATGTGCTCGTGCATCGCTCACAGATCGTGCCCGTGCCCGAGCTCACACCCGACCTCGCCTGCCTCCTGGCCTGTGGGGTCATCACCGGGGTCGGGGCAGTTCGCAACACCGCACAGGTAGCTAACGGTGACACCGTCTGCGTCGTCGGTTGCGGCGGGGTCGGCCTCAACGCAGTCATCGGTGCTCGGCTTGCTGGCGCCGCCACGATCGTTGCCGTCGATCCCGACCCCGACAAGCGCGCAGCCGCTCGGGCCTTCGGCGCGCATCACGATCTCGACCCCAGCGACCCTGACATTGACCAGGCACTCGCCGATCTGCTCGGGGGTGTGGGTGCCGACCATGTGATCATCGCCACCGGAGCCCCACCGGCGCACCACAGCGCCATGAGTCTGCTCGCCCCGTCGGGCACCCTCACCATTGTCGGGATGCCCGCCGATGGCGTCAGCCTGCAGGTGTCGCCCGGTGATCTCGCGGGTGCTGATCAACGAATCGCCGGGTCGAAGATGGGCGGAGCGGTGCCCGGACGCGACATTGTCGATCTTGCGGCCGCACATCTGCGAGGTGACTTCGACCTATCGGAGCTGGTGTCCCATCGCCACGAATTCGAGGACATCAATCTGGCGATCGACGATGTACGCCGCGGCACAACACGTCGCAGCGTGGTCACCATCGATCACACCAGCGTCTCGTCTGACACCACAGCGGGCACGCCATGATCGTCGACACCGTTGAGGCCTTCGCGGTGGAGAACCCTCCTCCCTCGTTCGGCGGGCGGTACTTCGTGATGGTCAAAGTGACCACCCGTGATGGGGTCACCGGATGGGGCGAGGCCTACGGCGCAACGCTGCGCGCTCACCAGATGACTGCGTTGATCGAGGACCTTGCCGACCAGTACCTGGTGGGGCACGACGCCCGACGGGTGGAGGACCTGTTCCGGCGCGCGTATGGGCGGGGCTTCACGCAACGACCCGACGTCACCATGATGGCGGCTCTCAGCGCGCTCGAGATCGCCTGCTGGGACATCGTTGGTCGGCACCTGAACCAGAGCGTGCATGACCTGCTGGGTGGTCGCGTGCGCGACCGCGTGCGCGCCTACACCTATCTGTACCCACGCGATGGGGACACCGCCGATGTCTACGTCGATGCCGACACCGCAGCAGAACGAGCAGCCGACATGGTGGGCGCCGGATTCACCGCCGTGAAGTTCGACCCCGCTGGGCCGTACAGCGCACATGGCCCCTATCAACCGTCGCTGCGGCGACTTGATGTGAGCGAGGCCATGGTTGCAGCCGTCCGCGACGCCGTCGGCGACCGCGCCGACATCTTGTTCGGCACGCACGGCCAGTTCACCGCAGCCGGAGCACTGCGTCTCGCCCGACGACTCGAGGCATACGACCCGCTGTGGTTCGAAGAACCCGTACCCCCCGACGACATCGCCGCCATGGCTGAGGTCGCTCGCGGCTGCCGGATTCCCATCGCCGCCGGCGAACGCCTCACCACGGTGCACGAGTTCGCGCGACTTCTCGAGGCACGCGCAGTATCGATCGTGCAATGCAACCTTGCCCGCGCCGGTGGCCTATTGCAGGGCAAAAAGATCGCGGCGATAGCTGAAGCATTCAGCGCTCAGATCGCACCGCACTGCTACAACGGCCCGGTTGGTGCTGCAGCCAATCTCGCGCTGGCAGCGTGCACTCCGAACCTCTTGGTGCTCGAGACCATTCTCGGTTTCGATCACGGTCTTCACCGCGATCTGTTGACCACTCCACTGCAGATGCATGAGGGGTTCGTCGTCGTACCCGACGGCCCCGGACTCGGGGTGGACGTCAACGAAGATGTGGTGCGCGCTCACCCGTACACGGGCAGGGACTTACACCTGTCAATGGCTGATGCACCCGTCGAGGCTGTTGACCCTCTCCACCCATGACATCCGCGCGTGGGTAGCCTGAGATCATGTTCGCCATCCTTCAGATTTCTACCGGCTACCGCATCATGGGCCTGTTGCACATCATCGCGGCCGTGGCCGCCTTCGGGCCGGTGCTGATGTACCCGGGATTGAAGAAAGCCGGCGAGACCGCGACGCTGGCCCGGCTCCACATGCGCGTCACCTTCCCCGCGCTCATTGTGATGTGGGTGTTGGGCATGGGCCTCGCTGGCATGTCGAAGGACTTGTACAAGGTGTCGCAGACGTGGATGGCGCTGTCGATCGTGGTGTGGGCCATCCTTGTGGTGTCCAGTTGGTTGCTGATCCGGCCCGCGATCACCGACGACTCGCCCTCGGCCGTGTCGAAGATGGCGGCCGGTAGCGGTATCACCCACCTGGGTCTCGTCATCGGCTTGGTGCTGATGATCTGGAAGCCCGGCGGCCCGCTCGGTAGCTGAGCCCGGGCCCGCGCCCCAACGCGCGGGCTACTGTTCGCCCATGCGCGTGCTCGTCATCGGCTCTGGCGGTGTCGGATCGGCATTTGTGTCGATCGCCGCGCGACGCGATGCCTTCAGCCATATCGCCGTTGCCGATATCGACCCCGAACGGTCAGCTCGTGCGGTGACCGAAGCCATCGACACCGGTGAACTCGATGCCGACCGGGCTGCGTGCCTGAGTGCGCATACCGTCGATGCCACCGACGAACGCGCCGTTTCCGCTCTCGCGCGAGACACCAGCGCCGACGTGGTGCTGAACGCCTGCGACCCGCGATTCAACCCACCGATCTTTCAAGGCGCCTTTGCCGCCGGATGCCACTACGTGGATATGGCCATGCATCTCTCAGAGCCACACCCCACCGAGCCCTATGCAAAGACCGGACGTCGCCTCGGTGACGCCCAGTTCGCTCAATCGCCGGTATGGCGCAATCGCGGACTGATGGCCCTGGTGGGCATGGGGGTCGAACCAGGTTTCTCCGACGTGGCGGCGCGCTATGCCGCCGACCATCTGTTTAGTCACATCGCTGAAATCGGGGTGCGTGATGGCGCCGACCTCGTGGTCGACGGCCACGACTTCGCCCCCACGTTCTCGATCTGGACGACGATCGAGGAATGTCTGAACCCACCGGTGATCTACGAGCGCGATCGGGGATGGTTCACGACGGCACCATTCTCCGAGCCGGAGATCTTCACCTTCCCCGACGGCATCGGCCCCATCGAATGCGTCAACGTTGAACATGAAGAGGTGATCTTGATCCCGCGGTGGATCGAGGTCGACCGGGTCACCTTCAAGTACGGGTTGGGTCGAGAATTCATCCAAGTGTTGAAGACCCTCCAGAAACTCGATCTTGTCTCCACCGACCCGGTGGAGGTTCGCGGGGTGCGCGTGTCGCCCCGCGATGTCGTCGCCGCCGCTCTGCCTGACCCCGCCACCCTCGGGGAGAACATGCGCGGCCGCACCTGCGCGGGCACGTGGGTGCGTGGCACCGGCACCGACGGCAATCCGCGCGAGGTCTACGTGTATCACGTGGTCGACAACGACTGGTCAATGCGCGAATACCGGCATCAGGCGGTGGTGTGGCAAACGGCGGTGATGCCTGCCGTCGCCATTGAGTTGATGGCAACCGGCACCTGGCACCGGCCCGGCGTCGTCGGCCCCGAAGCCTTGCCGCCTGAACCGTTCCTCGAACTTCTGAACACCCACGGTGTCGCATGGGATTGGGCTGAGTACCTCGATCGTGCGCCACGCGACATGGAGCATGCCGATGGTTGATCACCCACAGCCACTCGGCGGCAATGAGATGCCGCGCTTCGCCGGGCCGGGCACGTTCATGCGTCTTCCAGGCACGACGCGACCCGAGAATCTCGACGTGGCGATCGTCGGCATTCCTTTCGATTTGGGGACATCGTTGCGACCCGGTGCCCGTTTTGGCCCGCGGGGAATTCGGTCCGAATCGGTGCTGATCCGGCCCTACAACATGGCAACTCGGGCGGCACCCTTCGACTCGCTGCGCATCGACGATGTGGGCGACATCGCCACGAATCCGTACGACAAGAACGACTCGATCGCTCGTATCGAGCAGCACTACCGCGAACTCCTGTCCCACGGGGTGACCCCGATAGGTCTCGGCGGCGACCACACCGTGGTCTTGCCGGTGCTGCGAGCTATCGCCGAGGTACACGGCCCGGTCGGCCTGGTGCACATCGATGCCCATACCGACATCAACGACACGATGTTCGGCGAAGCGATCGCCCATGGCACGCCGTTTCGACGTGCGGTCGACGAAGGACTGCTCGATGGTCCGCGAGTGGCCCAGATCGGAGTACGCGCAACGGGATACGCGGCCGACGACTTCGATTGGTCACGTCGTCAGGGCTTTCGCGTGGTGCAGGCCGAAGAGTGCTGGCACCGATCGCTCACCCCGCTGATGGTTGAGATCCGTGAGCAGTTGGGTGCCGGACCTGTGTACATCAGTATGGATATCGATGGCCTCGACCCCGCCTACGCACCGGGCACGGGCACACCAGAAATCGGCGGGCTCACCACACTGCAGGCGCTCGAGATCATCCGCGGATGCGCTGGCCTCGACATCGTTGGATGCGACCTCGTCGAGGTCGCCCCGGCCTACGACACCACCGGCACCACCGCGCTGACCGCCGCCAATCTCGTGTACGAGATGCTCTGTGTGTTGCCCGGCGTACATCGCCGCGACAAGTCGGTACTGACCGACGACACGTAACTACGAGCGCTGGCCAAGGTCGTGCACCGTGGTGTTGCACACCTCGCGGATCACGAAACTCGACCGCAGACGGGCCACGCCAGGAAGTGCCGCCAACACTCGGTGAATTCGTTCGTAGTCCTCCACGCCGGCACAGGCCACATGCACCAGATAATCCGCATCACCGGCCATGAGATGGCACGACATCACCCCGGGGCAAACGACCACCGCCTCCTCGAACTGCTCGAGGGCATCGGTGCCCTCGCTCGACAACGACACCTCAACAACCACAGTGGTGGGTCGACCGATCGCGCCACGATTGACGAGCATCACGTAGCGATCAATGACCTCATGGTCCTCGAGACGTCGCACGCGACGCAGACACGCCGATGATGACAAGCCCACACGTGGCGACAGGTCCGCGATGGCAATCCGACCGTCGCGTTGCAACTCCATCAGGATCGAGCGATCGATATCGTCGAGCGGGATGACCTCCTGAACTGCTGCCGTACGCATTTTTCTACTCTATTTTCTTTTTTAAGCGCATACATCATGCACTCACGAATGCCTACACGCGTTTTTTCGCGACATAGTGCGCGACGTGCTGCCTAACGTGCTCTCACGGCATCGCGCACACGGGAGGGCAGCATGCATATCGGAGTACCCGCAGAGATCAAGACCGCGGAACGACGCGTTGGGTTGACCCCAGGCAGCGTGAATGAACTGGTGCGCCGCGGCCATCAGGTCACAGTGCAGTCCGGCGCTGGCCAGGGCATCGGCGCCGATGACGCGACGTATCAGGCGGCCGGCGCAGACATCGCGGGAGACGCAGCGAGCGTGTTTGCTGCCGTGGACATGGTGGTCAAAGTAAAAGAACCGCAGCCAACCGAGACCGCGATGCTGCGCGAGGATCAGATCCTCTTCACCTACCTCCACCTCGCACCGGACCCGGTACAAGCCGACGGATTGATCGCGAGCGGAGCGATCTGCATTGCGTACGAAACCGTCACCGACGACCGTGGCCGTCTGCCCCTGCTGGCGCCGATGTCGGCTGTGGCAGGGCGCCTCGCCACCCAGGCCGCTGCGGTCAGCCTTGAAAGTCCCCGCGGCGGGTCCGGTGTGCTGATGGGCGGTGTGCCCGGGGTACCCGGCGCCGATGTGGTCATCATCGGTGGTGGCGTCGTCGGTGAGAACGCAGCCGAGATCGCCATCGGGATGGGTGCGCGAGTCACCGTCCTCGACCGGAACCCAGCCGTGTTGGAACACCTTGAGCAGCGCTTCGGTGCCGGCATCACCACCGTGTACTCCACGACCGATGCCCTTGAACGCACCGTGGCAGCAGCCGATGCGGTGATCGGCGCGGTGCTCATACCGGGGGCTCGCGCTCCTCGCCTCGTCACCGACGACATGGTGCGCACCATGCATGCCGGATCGGTGCTTGTCGACGTGGCCATCGACCAAGGCGGTGCGTTCGAGACATCGCGTCCGACCACTCACGCCGACCCTACATTCGTCGTGCACGACGTCGTGCACTACTGCGTGGCCAATATGCCCGGTGCCGTACCACGGACATCGACCCACGCACTGAACAACGCGACACTGCCGCACGTTCTTGCAATCGCCGACCATGGCGTGGATGCCGCCCTGCGCGCGGATGCTCACCTTTTGCGAGGGCTCAACGTGCACCGTGGACGCATCACCGAACCACATGTTGGCGCCGCCCTGGGCCACCCGCATGTGGACGCTCTATCCGCGCTCGACGGCTGAGCACACGTCGCGGTCAGCGACGTACGAGGCGCTCAAGAGTTCCGGCAAGTCGTGATGAACGACCACGGCGGGCCTCGCTGCGATCGCCGATCTCCATACCGACGAGAGCGCCATTGATCGCCATCCAACGCAGCGGCTCGGGTTCCCATGTGCGTGAACGATGCCCAACCCATGGCAGTTCGGTTCGCGGTGTGTCGACACCCGCGATGAGGTCGGCCACAGTGCGCCCACCAAGATGTGATGCCGCCACCCCTTCGCCCACATAGCCCCCCGCCCAGGCAATACCCGCCGACCGGTCGATGCCGACCGAGGGGAACCAGTCGCGGGGGATGCCGAGCACCCCTCCCCAACGGTGCGTGATGCCCACATCGGATAACTGCGGCAATAACTCACGCAGCGCTGCCGTAATGCGGTCGTGTACCCGTGACGACATCTCGATGTTGGGGTTGATGCGCGAGGCGAACGGATACCTCGCACCGCGCCCGCCGAAGGCGATGCGGTCGTCGGCCGTTCGTTGGCCATAGATCACAAGATGTCGCCCGTCGTCGAATGTCTGGCGGCGGCCAAGGCCGATCTCTGCCCAGACATCAGCCGGAATCGGGTCGGTCACCACCATCAGCGAATACAACGGCGCCATCGACCGCGCGTGCCCGTCGAGGTCGCTCGTGTAGCCCTCCGTGGCTCGCACAATCATGTCGGCGCGCACCGTGCCCCGATCGGTGGTCACCGCCCCCGGCGCGATGCTGATGGCGCGGGTGTGCTCCACAATGGTCGCTCCGGCGCGTTCCACCGCATCGGCCAGACTGCGTACGAGTCGAGCTGGATGCAGAGCCGCAGTATGAGCGAAAAAGGCACCGCCGATCACCGATGTGGCAGCCAGGTGGGTGCGAGCCTCGTCGGCGCCGAGGAGCCGGATGTCGTCGTCGTCCAGACCGAAACGCGTATGAAGGTGCTCAACCTCGTCGCGCAGGCGAGCCAGATGTGCGCCGTTGCGGGCGAGTCGGATGGTTCCACCTTTGGTGTAGTGACAGTCGATGCCCAGATCTGCACACACCCGCCCCACGTCGTCGACCGTGTCGAAGAGCGCACGGAGCATCTGTCGGGCAGCGGCGTTACCGGCAGCCGCCTCGATGCGTTCCGGGCCAGCGGCCAACTCGCCAACGCACCACCCACCATTGCGGCCCGAGGCGCCAAAGCCGACCTCAGTGGCCTCGATGATGAGAACCCGCAGGCTGGGATCAGCCGCCAAGAGATAGTGGGCGGCCCACAGCCCGGTCGTGCCACCGCCGACGATGGCGACGTCCACTTGCTGATCACCGTCGAGCGCTGCGCGCGACGGTCCATCGGCCAGCGAATCCAGCCAGAACGACCGCTCGCGCAGCCGCGCCGAGGCGGTCGGGGTACCAAGAGAGTGCACAGGGCTCACCGTTGACGGTTCCTCAGTGCTTGATCATCACGTGTTTCAGTTCGGTGTAGTGCTCCACCGCGTACAGCGACATGTCTTTTCCGTAGCCGGACTGCTTGAAACCGCCATGAGGCATCTCGGAGATGATGGGGATGTGGTCGTTCACCCACACCGTGCCGAACTTCAACCCCTTCGCCATACGCATTGCACGGCCCACATCACGGGTCCACACACTGGCGGCAAGTCCGTAATCGCAGTCGTTGGCCCAGTTCAGCGCAGTCTCTTCATCGGCCGCGTTCTGCACGGTGATCACCGGGCCGAATACCTCGCGCTGCACGATCTCGGAGGCCTGCCCCACGCCCACCACGACGGACGGCTCATAGAAATACCCACCACCAGCGCGCACCGATCCGCCGACAGTGACCTCGGCACCGGCCTCTCGGGCACGGTCGACAAATCCCGCGACGCGTTGCAACTGTTCGGCCGACACCACCGGGCCCATCTCCGTCGCCGGGTCCGTGGGGTCGCCCACCACGACCGAGGCCACCGACGCCGACAGCGACGACACCAGATCGTCGTACACACGAGCGCCCGCAATGATGCGACACGGTGCGGTGCAGTCTTGGCCCGAGTTATAGAACGACGCTGCGTGCAAGCATTCGACAACCGCATCGATATCGGCGTCGTCGAACACGATCACCGGAGCCTTTCCGCCAAGTTCCAGATGTACGCGCTTCAACGAGTTCGACGCTGCAGACGCCACTGCGCGTCCTGCGGCGACCGACCCCGTCAATGACACCATCGCCACCTCAGGGTGTTCCACGAGGGCCACGCCGGCGGTCTCACCTTGGCCGCACACCACATTGAGCACGCCGGGTGGCAACACATCGGCGAGCAGCTCAGCAAGACGCAGGGCCGTATACGGCGTGAGTTCCGACGGCTTCAACACCACCGTGTTCCCCGCAGCAAGGGCGGGACCCAACTTCCATGTGGCCATGTTGAGTGGATAGTTCCACGGTGCGATCGAACCGACGACGCCGAGTGGGTCACGGCGAATCATCGAGGTGTAGCCCTCCATGTACTCACCCGCAGCACGTCCCTCAAGAAAGCGCCCGGCAGAGGCAAAGAAACGCCAGTTGTCGACCGTCAGGTCCATTTCAAACTCGACAATCGACACCGGTTTGCCCACATTGCGCGACTCGAGGGCCGATAGTTCCTCGATGTTGTCGGCGATCACATCGGCCACCCGGTGCAGGACCTCGCTGCGTTCGCGCGGGGTCCGCGCCGACCAGTCGCCGAAGGCTGCCTGGGCTGCTGCAACCGCAGCATCCACATCGGCGGTATCACTCGATGCCACAGCACCAATCACGTTGCCGGTTGCGGGATCGATGATGTCGTCAGTGGCGCCTGAGCGCGCAGGAACCCAGCGGTTTGCGATCCAGTTATCGGTGAGCATCGCACCATCCTCGCCTCCACAGACTCACCAATCAAGACCCCATGCACAACCGGATCGGTTGCGGTGCTGCCGCCATTGTGTTGGACTAATCGCACATGACGCACTAGACGACTGATGCGGTACGACACGCGACGCGACACGGGGGACGCAGATATGACCACACACGATCTCGACGATCTTGCCCAGCGACATCTCTGGGGCCACTTCTCGGTCCTTGGCCGCTCCGTCGACGGCATGCGAATCATGGAGCGTGGTGAGGGGTGTTACGTCTGGGATACCGAGGGGCGCCGATACCTCGATGGGCTGGCGGGACTGTTCACCAGTCAGATCGGACACGGCCGGACCGAACTTGCCGATGCCGCCCGCGATCAGGCCGCGTCGCTCGGGTACTTCCCGATTTGGACCTATGCCCATCCTGGTGCCATCACCTTGGCTGCGCGTCTGGCCTCCCACGCGCCCGGCGACTTGAACCGCGTGTTCTTCACATCCGGTGGTTCCGAAGCCGTGGAGTCGGCATGGAAGCTCGCCCGGCAGTACTTCAAAGAGATCGGCCAGCCGATGCGCCACAAAGTGATCAGCCGAGCATCGGCCTACCACGGCACCACGATGGGGGCGTTGTCGATCACCGGCTTACCGGCGTTCAAGGCACCCTTCGAACCGCTCGTGCCCGGCACTCACAAGGTTGCCAACACCAACGCCTACCGCTGCACCCTGTGTGCTGCCGCGGGATCATGCACCCTTGCCTGTGCCGATGACATTGAGCAGATGATCCTGCGCGAGGGCGCCGAGACCGTTGCGGCGGTGTTTCTCGAACCGGTACAGAACACCGGCGGATGTTTCGTCCCCGGCACGGGATACTTCCAGCGAGTTCGCGAAATATGCGACCGCTACGGAGTCCTACTGGTATCTGATGAGGTGATCTGCGCATTCGGTCGCCTCGGGCACATGTTCGGCTGCGAGCGCTTCGACTATCTGCCCGACATGATCACCTGTGCCAAAGGCCTGACATCGGGCTACTCCCCCATGGGAGCCGTCATCGCCAGCGACCGGCTTGCCGCCCCCTTCCTCGAGACCGGCAAGCCATTCGCCCATGGCTTTACCTTCGGTGGCCACCCGGTGAGCTGCGCCGTTGCCCATGCCAACCTCGACGTAATGGAACGTGACGACATTCTGGGCAATGTGAACACGAACGAATCGGCTTTTCGGGCCGCCCTCGACGACCTTGCCGATATTCCGATTGTGGGTGAGGTGCGCGGCGCCGGGTTCTTCTGGGCCGTCGAATTGGTGCGCGATCGCGACACCCGCGAGACCTTCAGCCGTGACGAGTCAGAGAAACTCCTGCGCGGATTCCTCTCGAACCGCATGCTGGATCTGGGCTTGATCTGTCGCGCCGACGACCGAGCCGAGCCGGTGATTCAATTCTCGCCGCCACTCATTGCCGGCCAAGAAGAGTTCGACCTGATCAATTCGGTGCTCCGCACCGCGCTCACCGAGGCCACCGAGCAACTGTCGTTGTGAACGACCAGCCCACTCGCGGCCTCGACGATACCGACCGCGCGATCATCCGCGAGTTACAGGCCGACGGCCGCATCCCCTATGCGCGACTGGCGCCGCGCGTCGGACTCTCCGAGGCCGCCACGCGACAGCGCGTGAACCGCCTGATTCGTCACGGCGTGATGCAGGTTGTTGCAGTGACCGACCCGATTGCGGTTGGGTTGGGCTACCAAGCCCTTATCGGCATCGATGTCGTCGGCGATGCCGCATCGGTGGCCGATGAGCTGGCCCGCATCACCGCTGTGGACTACGTCGTGATCAGCGCCGGCCGCTACGACATCGTTGCCGAAATCGTGTGCCGTGACGCCGATGAGTTCCTCTATCTTCTCGACGAGAAGATCCGTAAGATCAGCGGCGTGCAGAGCACCGAGACGCTGGTCTACCTGCGGCTCGTGAAACAGACCTACGACTGGGGGACGGGGGAATGACGGCGACACCTGCGGTGGAGATCCGTGGGATTACAAAGCGCTTCGATGACGTGGTTGCCGTTGACGCCATCGACATGCAGATCGCCAACGGTGAGTTCTTCGCCATGCTCGGCCCATCCGGTTGCGGTAAGACCACCACGTTGCGGATGATCGCCGGGCTCGAATTCCCAACAGAGGGCAGTTTGAAGATCTTTGGCGACGAGGTCGGTACGTTGCCGCCCCATAAACGCCCCGTCAACACCGTCTTTCAGAGTTATGCACTGTTCCCCCACATGAACGTGCTCGACAACGTTGCGTTCGGGCTACGGATGAACGGTGTCGACCGCACAACCGCTCGCCGGCGAGCAAGCGAAATGATCGCCCTCGTCCGCCTATCCGGCATGGAGAACCGACGCCCAGCGCAGATGTCTGGTGGCCAGCAACAGCGGGTGGCTCTTGCACGGGCACTCGTGAACGAACCAAAGGTGTTGTTACTCGACGAGCCCTTGGGAGCGCTCGACTTGAAGTTGCGCCAAGACATGCAACTCGAGTTGAAAGAGTTGCAGCGACGACTCGGCATCAGTTTCGTCTTCGTCACCCATGATCAAGAAGAAGCCCTGACGATGAGTGATCGCATCGCGGTGATGAACGACGGGCGCCTTCTTCAGGTGGGGACACCCGAGGAGATCTACGAACGGCCCGCCAACCGGTTTGTGGCCGACTTCATCGGCACCACCAACCTGCTTGACGGCACCGTTGTCGATGACAGCACCGTGTGCCTCGCGAATGGCACCCGGGTGGCCGCACGTAGCGAGCACCCTGCAGGCACCATGGTTGCCGTGTGCCTTCGCCCCGAGCGAGCCCGTGTCGTCACCGCCAGAGATGGCACCGAATCAGGCATCGGCGGCGTGATCGACACCGTGACGTACGTCGGCAACGCCCGGGTCTACACCGTCAGGCTTGACTGGATGCAGCTACGGGTACGAGAGGAAAACCGTCCCGGCGCTGCGCCCCGCGAGACCGGCGACCCGGTGTCGGTGACCTGGGATATGAACGCGGTCACGGTGGTGACTGAGTGACGTCGGGGCCCTGCCGATGAGCGTCAGCGAGATCGCAACCGGCGACGCCGACGAGCAGCACACGGTCGCCGCAGCAACCCCAGCATTTGAGGCCGCAGCTGCCCGCGCAGCGGCACGACGTGGCCTCTTCATGGCCTTGCCCGCCTATGTCTACTTGGTGATCTTCTTCGCCGCGCCGTTTGCCATCGTCGTGATCTACTCATTTGCCACCCGCACCCGAACGGGTGGCATCTCACTGAGCGGATGGAATCTCGACTCGTACCAGCGGCTCGGCGAGCAGATTGTGCGCGATGTTCTCTGGCGATCGCTCGGACTTGCCATTCTCACCACATTGATTTGCCTGCTCGTTGCCTATCCGTTCGCCTACTACATGACAATCGTGAGCACCACCGCGCGCAACGTGATGCTGGTGATGGTGATGATTCCGTTCTGGACCAATTTCTTGGTTCGCAACTACGCCTGGCGACTGCTGCTGTCGAGTGGCGGGCCGCTGTCGTCGGTGACCGAGGCAATCGGATTGGGCGAAACCGACCTGTTGTTCACTAAGACAGCTGTCGTCATTGGTTTGGTGTACAGCTTCTTGCCGTTCATGATCCTGCCGCTGTACGCGTCAATAGAGCGCATCGACCACAGCCTCATTGAGGCCAGCCGCGACTTGTACGCAAACGGGGCGCAGACCTTCCGTCGGGTCGTGCTCCCACTCTCGATGCCCGGCGTCATCGCTGGCTCCATCCTCGTATTCGTCCCCAGCCTCGGCGCCTATGTCACTCCCGACATCCTTGGGGGCGGCAAAGAGGTTCTCCTCGGCTCGTACATCGTCACGCAATTCGGCACGGCGCGGAACTTCCCCTTCGGCGCCTCGCTGTCGGTTGTACTGATGGTGGTCATGCTCACCGCAACCGTGGCCTATTTCCGACAGGGTGGACGAAACCTGTGAGCCACCGCACCGCTCCGCGACGGGTCGGACGCCGGATCATGGGCGTGCACGCCGGTGTCGTGTTTGCTTTCTTCTATGCCCCGATCGCCATTTTGATCATTTTCTCGTTCAGCGGCGATCGCATTGTGGGCCAGTGGGGTGGCTTCACCCTGGATTGGTACCGGGAATTCTGGAACAACGACCAGCTCACGAACTCGATCACCGTGTCCCTGCAAGTGGCGCTCATCGCCACCGTGGCGTCCGTGGTGCTCGGCACACTGAGCGCACTTGCCCTAGAACGCTTCCGGTTCCGTGGGCGTCGGGTGTTCGACGCATTGCTGTACCTGCCGATCATCATTCCCGACGTCACGATGGGCATCATGATGCTTGTCTTCTTCGCCGAGGGCATCGACGTTGTCGACTCACTCCTCGGCATCAGTTTGGCCAAGGGCATCACAACGATCACCCTCAGCCACATTGCGTTCTGCATCAGCTTTGTCTCGGTGGTGGTCCGGGCGCGGTTGTCGGGAATGGACAGCCGTCTCGAAGAAGCCGCTATGGATCTTTACGCCACGAGGTGGCAGACCTTCCGATACGTCACTTTTCCGCAGATCCTGCCCGGCGTTGCCGGCGGTGGACTGCTGGCACTCACGCTGTCACTTGATGATGTGGTCATCAGCCAGTTCACGTCCGGCCCTGGTGCCACCACGTTGCCCGTGTACGTCTTCAGCCTGATTCGCAAAGGCGTCACGCCGATGATCAACTCTGTGTCGGTGGTGATGTTTCTTGCCTCGCTGGTGTTGATTGCCGCAATGTTGGGCGTGGACAGACTGCGTTCCACAGGCAGTAATGTTCCGTCCGCAGTACCGAGAGGCGACCTCTCGGCAGAGCCCGCCGTAGGCGGGCATGAAAGGGGAGACACATGACCGCATTGACCGCACGGCGTGTCGGGATCGCTCTCGTGACGGTGGCGGCGTTGACCGCTGCCGCCTGCGGGGGTGACGACGACACCAGCGCCCCGGCACCCGCTCCGGCCGAGGAACCGGCCGCGGAGCCCGCCGATGAACCCGCTCCTGCACCCGCGGAGGAACCATCGGGGTGCGCCGTCGGCGAAGTCGACGGCGATCTCAACCTCTACAACTGGTCGGAATACATCGACCCAGACCTCAAAGATGCCTTCGCCGCCGAATACGGCGTGGCGGTCAACGAGTCGAACTACGACTCCAACGAAGCCATGCAGCCGATCATCTCTGCCGGCAACAGCGGTTACGACGTGATCGTCCCCTCGGACTACATGGTGTCGATCATGATCGAGTCCGGTGACCTGATGGCCCTCGACAAGGCCGCCATCCCGAACCTCGCCAATCTCTCACCTGAATTCGCGTCGGGCCTGCCGTATGACCCGGCGGGCGATTACTCCGTGCCGTACCAGTGGGGCACCACAGGACTCGCGGTCGACTTGGCCATCGCCGGTGACGATGTCCCCGAAACATGGGGCTTGGTGTTCGACACCGATCTCGCGGAGCAGTACGGCTTTGTGGGTGCAACCACGCTGCTGAACGACCCGCGTGAGACCCTTGGTGCGGCACTCAAATACCTCGGCTACTCGTTGAACACTACCGATGAGGCACAGCTTGATGAAGCCAAGCAATTGGTTGCTGAGGCCACCGAGCGCATCGCTGCATTCGAGTCGGATCAATATGACGAATTGCTCGCCACTGGCCAAACAGCGCTGGCCCATGGCTACAGCGGAAACTTCTTGGTGCAGTTCGACGAAGCTGATGACCCCGACCAATACACCTACTTCGTGCCAGAAGAAGGCGGCACACGCTGGGTTGACAACATGGCGGTGGTGATCGATGCCCCGCATCCGTGCACCGCGCACACATTCATCAACTTCATTCTCGACGCCGAGAACGGTGCCGCACTCACCAACTGGAACTATTACGCCAGCCCGAACGCAGCATCTGAGCCATTGATCGACCCTGAGATTCTCGAGGACCCGATCGTTTATCCCACCGATCGGTCCATGCTGGAGTTCATCGCCGACACTGGCGATTTCGAGATCAACTTCTCTGACGCATTCATCGAAGCCAAGGGCTGATTTACCGCTGGCTATTCACGGTCTATACATGACACAGCGCCGGCGTCCTCCGCATGTGCGGGTGGATGCCGGCGCTGTTGTCGTTGGAGGTAACAGAATCAGTCGATCTCGATCGGCTGATCGTCGGCCTCGCTGAACTCGTCGGACTCATCGGCGCGCAGGCCCGATGCCACCATGACGCGCTCGGTGATATCGACCATGACCTCGGGGTGCTCAAACAGGTAGTTCTTCGCATTCTCGCGCCCCTGGCCCAGTTGTTCGCCGTCGTAGGTGAACCACGCACCCGACTTGTTGACGATGCCGAGATCGACAGCCATATCGAGCACCGAGCCCTCTCGGCTCACTCCACGGCCGTACATGATGTCGAATTCAGCCTGACGGAACGGCGGGGACACCTTGTTCTTCACGACTTTGACGCGCGTGCGGTTACCGACCACCTCGGCACCATCCTTCAGGGACTCGATGCGCCGAATATCGAGACGCACCGAGGAGTAGAACTTGAGGGCACGGCCACCGGGGGTGGTTTCCGGGGAGCCGAACATCACGCCGATCTTCTCGCGCAGCTGGTTGATGAAAATGGCGATGGTGCCCGTCTTGTTGAGGTTGCCGGTGATCTTTCGCAGCGCCTGGCTCATCAGTCGCGCCTGGAGGCCAACGTGGGTGTCGCCCATTTCGCCTTCGATTTCCGCTCGGGGTGTGAGAGCGGCGACCGAGTCGATCACGATCACATCGATGGACCCGGAACGCACCAACATGTCGGCGATCTCCAGTGCCTGTTCACCAGTGTCAGGCTGGGAGATCAGCAACTGGTCAACATCGACACCGATAGCCCGCGCGTAGTTCGGATCCATGGCGTGCTCGGCATCGATGTAGGCACAGACGCCTCCATTGCGCTGGGCTTCGGCCACCACGTGCATGGCAAGGGTGGACTTGCCGGAGGACTCCGGCCCGAAGATCTCGGTAACGCGCCCACGCGGCAGGCCACCAATACCCAAGGCAAGGTCCAGCGACAGCGCGCCGGTGGAGATGGACTCGATAGGCAGCGTTCCCCGCTCGCCCATCCGCATGATGGATCCCTTACCGAACTGCTTGTCGATCTGGGAGAGGGCCATTTCGAGGGCCTTGTCGCGGTCGGCGACGGAACGGTCGTTGGTCATGTCGTTGCTCCTTGGCTGGATGGGGGGCCGGCGTGATCCGCTGCCCGATCTGACGTGGTGGTGACCGTACCGAGGGGGTGTGACAGCGGGTCTGCTCGGATGTTGCAACACCCGAGCGGATCCGACACCGCACATCCGCCGCGGCGGGTATGACCGGCTACTTCCGGATGACGTCAGTGTAATTTATCGAACGCATGTTCGCAAGACATATGTTCGATTGCCCCCGAGTGCGTCGGCTCAGAGTTGGCCATCGATACGGCCGGCCAGTTCATCGGCATCCGGGGTCCGCATGAACAGGTCAACGGCCTGCCACAACGTGAACGAGATCGGATACCAGATCACCGGGCCCAAAATGGCGACCGCCGACACAATTATGACCACCGGCACCGTCGGAATATCGGGCAATGTGACCAGCACGGCCACCAAGATCGCGACCAGAACCGAGAGAAAGGTCAAGATGACGTTAGCCGTGGTGGCCCCCAACTCGAATGCGTCATCACCACGGCGATATGGATGACGACACCGCCGACACCGATCTTGGCGGGCGAACCACCCAGTGAAGTATGCGCGTCGATCACCGCACCACGGACAACGGCGCGTCAGGCCCCGGGCCAGCAACACCCAGAAGCCAGGGAAACGATCGAACGGCATCGAGACCAGATCGCTGTCCGGTGAGGACTCAGCAGGAGGGTCAGCTGGTGTACTCACGCTCGCAGGCTAGTTCTGCGGCCTGCCACACTGGTGTACGTGCAACGCAGCCTGTCCGCCATCCTCCTGCTCGTGGCCGGCGTGCTGCTCTCCATCGGTACCGGCTCATGGTGGCTACAGCGCACGGTCTTCACCCCCGGTGCGTCCGTGGACATCGCCGAGGCCATCTTGGACGACGCAGGAATCCGGCTGGAAATCATCACGGTCGTGTCAGCCCGAACCGCCGGAACGCTGGAGGCCGACCCCACCGACCTCGCCGGATTCCTCGACACCTCGGTGCTTAGCACCACCCCGGGTGCTGCGGTGATGGCCGAACCATTGCAGCGAGCTCACCTTCGCCTCATCGGATCGAATGACGACCTCGTGGTCATCGTCCCGACCGAACTCGTGCAGATCGTGCGCGATGAGCGCGCCCTCGACTCCGCCCCAGCCACCATTCCCGTACCGGTGATCGGCACGCTGAAAACGACACGCACAGCATCGGGTTGGGTGATGTTGATCTCGTCAGGACTCGGCGTGCTGGCGTTGCTGGCCGCGCTCGCCACCCGTCCCTACCGAGGTGAGTTGCAACGAGGACTCGGCGAGTTCATGATCGCGACCGCTGTCGCAGTGCTCACAATCGGCTGGGCGCTGCCGAAGTTTGTGATTCCTGCCGTCGATTCGAACACCTGGACCGGTGCGATTCCCCATCTGGCAGACCGCAACCTTGGGGTGGTGATGGGCGGCTCACTGGTACTGGTGGTCGGCGGACTGCTCCTCGTGCTCGCCGGTGTGAACTCCACCCGACGCGGACCGCGAGTGCAACCCGCTCCGACCATGCGTTACCGCCCCGACACCGGCTGGGGCTGAACAGCGCCCCTGTGGGCCACCGTCAGATCACGAACGCGGAACCTCGATCCACGGCACGTCCTTGTCGACACGCGGCTCGCCGGGCAGGCCGAGGACCTGCTCCCCAATGATGTTCTTCAAGATTTCTGATGTTCCGCCCTCGATGGAGTTCGCTCGCACCCGTAGGAACGAATACTGCGGACCCTTCGACGAACCGGTGGCGTCAAGTTCGTCGGGGCGCCGGAAGGTGTAGTCGTAGCCGACCAGCCCGTCGGCACCCATGAGGTCGATACAGAACGAGTACAGGTCCTTGTTCAGGTTGGCGAACTCGAGTTTGGCAACCGAGCCCTCGGGACCAGGGTTTCCCGCCCGTGCCGCTGAGGCGGCACGCATATTCGTGAGTCGGCCGACCTCGGCGCGGACCCACAGACGCATGAGCGCATCGCGACGCACCGCTGTGCGCTCAGCGTCATCAAGCCCGTGGAAGATGCGCACCGCATCGTTGGCTGCGGCTCCGCGCTGTGGTTTGCCGCCACCGGCTGAACCCGAACCGATTGCGGTGCGCTCATTCATCAACGTGGTGAGCGACACACGCCACCCCTCACCCTCGTCACCGATGCGCTGATCATCACCGATGCGCACATCGGTCATGTAGACCTCGTTGAACTCTGCTTCTCCGGTGATCTGGCGCAGCGGACGCACCTCCACACCCGGCGAGGTCATATCGACCGCGAAGTACGTCATCCCCTTGTGCTTGGGAGAGTCGGGGTTGGTGCGTGTGACCAACATCCCCCAGTCGGCGAGATGCGCCATCGTGTTCCACACCTTTTGGCCGTTCACGATCCACTCGTCGCCGTCACGCACGGCCTTCGTGGCCAGTCCCGCAAAGTCCGAGCCGGCGCCGGGTTCGGAGAACAACTGGCACCAAGTTTCCTCGCCGGTGAACATCGGACGCAGAAAACGATCTCGCTGAGCATCGGTGCCATGAGTGACGATCGTTGGCCCAGCCAGAGCCATGAAGAACGATGTTGGGTCTGCCGGGCCCGCACCGGCCGTGCGCATCTGCGATTCCACCACGCGGTTCAGATCCGGACGCACACCCAGACCGCCAAATTTCACCGGGAAGTGCACCCAGGCGAGGCCAGCGTCGTAGCGAGCCCCTCGGAACTCGACATTTGTCATCGTCGAGGGATCGTTGTCGGCGAGGAAACTCGTCACGGCGTCCGTCACCAGTTCGAGGTCAGCATCGTGAGCCATGGGGTGATTCTCACAGACGGCAAAGGTGGGAGACGACTCCGGCCGTGGCAGAATGTGGCCGCACTTCGGTGCACATGGTGGGCGTAGCTCAGGTGGTTAGAGCGTCAGGTTGTGGCCCTGAAGGCCGGGGGTTCAAGTCCCCTCGCTCACCCCGGTGACCCGGGCAGTTGGGCAGCGGTCCCCCGCTGCCTACACTGCCCGGGCTTTACCGCCTCTAGCTCAATGGCAGAGCAGTGGACTCTTAATCCATTGGTTCTGGGTTCGAATCCCAGGGGGCGGACCAACCGGCTCGACGAATGCCGTTGCGTCATCGTCACCACCCGCGATGGCCCCTGCACGGCACCGCCCGATGCGGACCCTGCACATCGCACAGGTCGCGCGCACCGTCATCGTCGGCGACGACTGCGCATCGATCACTTCCAGCGGCAATAATTTCCACAACGCCAGCATGGGAGGGACGACATGAGCACCGCCACCGCACACACCACCGACGAAGCCCGCGTTGAATCACTCGTCGAACAACTTCTCGCGGAGAATCCACCCGCCACGACACCTCGGCGTGACTTTCTCGGTGCCCAGTTCGATCTCGGGCTGGCGTGGGTTCACTTCGATGAGGGCCTCGGCGGACTCGGGGTCGACGCACGTCTACAGCGCCTCGTCAACGACCGCGTCCGCGCGGCTGGCGGCCCCTCATGCGGGGCGCTGAACCCCATTGGCTACGGCATGTGTGCACCCACCGTGCACAGTTGGGGTAGCGCCGAGCAGAAAGCGCGCTACCTGCGACCGCTGTTCACCTGTGAAGAGATCTGGTGCCAGTTGTTCTCCGAGCCGGGGTCGGGTTCGGACTTTGCTGGGCTCTCCGCTCGCGGCGTGCGTGACGGCGAGGAATGGATCGTGAACGGCCAAAAGGTGTGGACGACCCTCGCCCATGTCTCACGGTTCGGCCTGTTGGTGGTGCGCACCGACACCGAAGCGGTCAAACACGCCGGACTGACTGCGTTCGTGGTCGATATGAACGACCCTACTGTGGAGGTTCGGCCACTCCGGCAGATGACCGGCGAAGCCGAATTCAACGAGGTGTACTTCACCGACACCCGGGTACCCCACGATGAGATGCTCGGGTCACCCGGTGATGGTTGGCGCGTGTCGCTGACCACGCTGATGAACGAGCGCACCTCGATCGGCTCGGCCATCCCCCAACGCGGCTCGGGCACCATTGGCGAGTTGATGGCCGTGTGGTCGAAGCTCCCTGACGACCAACGTGACGCCGTCAGCCGTGACCGCGTTGCTCGGCTGTGGATACGCGCCGAAGTTGCTCGGCTGACAAACATCCGTGCCGGACAGAATCGCCGCAAGGGTGACCCGGGGCCAGAGGGTTCGATCGGCAAGCTCGAATGGGCCGACCTGAACAAGGTGATCCACGAACAGATCGTCGATCTGCTGGGCGCCGAGGGGATGCTCTATGGAAGCTACGAGATGGTGCGACCCGAGCAGACCATGGGTGCCGACTCACGGCAGAAGTCATTCCTGCGTAGCCGGGCGAACTCGATCGAAGGCGGCACCTCAGAGGTCATGCGCAACATCCTCGGTGAGCGGGTGCTGGGCCTCCCCGGCGATGTTCGCGTCGACCGCGATGTCCCGTGGAGCGACGTTCCGCGCAACTGACCGAAGGTGGTGAGCGGTTACGCACCGCCCATGGCTGCGACCACCGACGCCAGTACCGCAGGTGATGTTGCGAAGTTCAGCCGTACGTAGGCGTCGCCTCCGTCGCCGAACTGCGGACCAGGTGACACCTCAACACCTCGCGACCTGAATAGTACGTAGGGTGCGTCTCCCGCGCCCAGGCACGAACAGTCCAACCAGGCGAGATAGGTGGCCTCCGGCGGCGTGTAGCCCACACCGGGAAGATGCCGTGCCAAGAGCTCAGATAGCACGTGCCGGTTCTCATTGAGCACGTCGCGCACCGCTGTCAACCACTCATCGCCATCCTCCCATGCGGCGACGGTGGCCTCGACCGCAAACTGATTCGGCGCACCGAACCAATGCGAGGGATGCTCACGGATCGTGGCATCGAGCACATCCGGGCCGGCATGCAGTACAGCCCACCGCAAACCAGCCAGATTGAATGCCTTCGACGCGGACGTGACTGTCGCGCATCGGCGCGCCGCAGTATCGCTGACTGCCGCGAACGGGATGTGGAGCGCGGGCGCGTAGACGAGATCGGAATGGATCTCATCAGATATCACCCACACGTCATACTCCTGGGCCGCATCGGCCAGGAGCCGCAGCTCATCGCGGGTGAACACCCGCCCAGTCGGATTGTGCGGGTGGCACAGGATCATGACCGCAGGCCGTTCCCTGGCGATGACCTCCACCGCGGCATCCACCGCAGCCGGCAACGAGATCGGCCGGCGATCCATCATCGACATGGTGTGCAAGAACGGGTGATATGCCGGCAGGTGCAGTGCGACGCCATCGCCTGGTAACGACAGCATCCCGATGGCCATCCGCACTCCCTGCACCACATCGGCCAGTTCGTGCAATCGCGACCCATCAAGTTCCCAGCCATGACGGCTCTCCATACGCGCAGCAAAGGCGTGAGCTGCCGGCGACAGGCCATCAGGCCAATTCGGGTACCCGAATACACCTCGATCAACCAGTGCACGGAGGCGCTCGGTGATCGCTGGCGCCACCGGAAAGTCCATGTCGGCCACCCACGACGCCAGCATGTGTGGCTCGCGCTGCCACTTCACACCCGGCCGCGTGCGAGCCACGCCAACATCAAACGACCGCAAACCGAACGGATCTGTGCTCATTCGGCCAGCCCGGTATCTACACCAAGGGCGGCGACACGGTCACGAAGGAAGACCGGTACTCCCCAGGGTTCACCGCGCGATGCCTGGGCGTAGGCCACTCCCCCATCCTCCGCCCACTCATGGCACGTGTTGGCATTCATTTTCCATGCCTCGCCCAACGACCCATCGGCCGAGCCGATCCGCAGCGTCGGCACATCACCAGGGTCGTTGTCCCAGCAGCGCATCGACCATGCACATTGGACGGCCACCGGGCCCATGGCCAGGAGCAATGCCGTCGTATGGGTACATCCGCGCGGGCCACCAAACAATTCACGCACTCGTGAGGAGAACCCGCGTGCGATCGATAGCCCCTCCAAGGCCCGGTAGTGATCGGTGATCGAACCGCAGGTGTCGTGCGGGAAGGTTTCGAACACCACCTCTGCTCGCTGAATCTCCAAGGCGGGAAAAGCGACCTCCAACTCCACAACCATGTGATGGACGGTGACCGGATCCGGATCGTACGAGATGTACAGACCCGGTGGTTTCTGATCCCGCACAGCGCCGCGAATCAGAATCGTGTCGGCCGACAGCCGGTAGGCACGCACCCGATACTCGCGGTCATGAATTGGCTCCAAGCCGGTATCGCCGGGAAGGGCGTCGCCCGTATCGAACCACAGATCAACGTCGTTGGCAGTTGCAGCATCCGAACGATCGGCCCGTTCGGCGGTGGGATCGGCACTCATTGCGATGATGTTGGCAGACTCTGTTCGGGCTCAGCGAACTACCGTGGTTGGGGTGACAGACGCAATCGTGCTGGTCACCGATGGGTCGACCCCAGCACGCATCTTTGCCGAGCGCATCACCGCGACCGGCCGAAAGGGCCTGTACGTCGTGCATGCCGATGAACGCACCATCGTCATGTCGTCGCAGGAGCGTCTCGCCTACGACAGCGACGAACCGGTGCTGGACCCGATTGCGCTCCTCGACGGTGTCGCCCTCCGCGCGGTGTCGACGCTGGCGTTTGCCATCGCCCCCACTCCGTTCGGGCTCCCATCAAGCGTCAAGGGATGGATCGATCGCACCCTTGCACCTGGTCTGGCATTCAAATTGGACGAACGCACACAACGGATGCGACCGGGCCTCGTGCATCTCGATCGTCTCGTGGGCATTGACGTCGGCGACTCCACTGGGGATTCACGCGGCGCGCGGCGCATTATCGGTCGCGCCGTCCGCGTCGCATGTCGCCCCACTATCCGGGTGAAGTGGTTCGGGCCTCGTCGTCTCGGAGCCGCTCATGATGGGTTGTGCCAATGGTGAGAACAACCCTGTGGTGGTGCCACCCACTGGCCGATTCGTACACCGCAGCGATCGCGCATCATCTGAGTGAGATCGCCCGGAGCCACGGTCCGATCGAGACGATCGACCTGTATCGCAACGACGCCATGCCAACCGGCGGTGATGCGCTCGTGCTCATCCACCCGACGTGGTGGAGCGCTGAACCTGCGGCCCTCCTTCAGGGTATGGAACGGCTCCCCGCCTCTGTGTCGTACCGCTGCGTGATGACCTTCTCCACCCATGGTTCCCCGCGATGGGTGAACCTCGCCGAAGGTCGGAACGCTCGCCGCAATGCCCGCCGGAACCTCACCGCGCACGTCGGGGCACGCCGGCACAAGTGGGTGGCGCTGTACGCGATGGATCGCATCGATGACGACGCACGTCGCCGTCATGTCGACGCCGCAGGACGTGCCCTCAGCCGGGAACTTCGCCGCCTGCGCCACTGAGCGCTGCGACCGCCACAGCGACGTCCGCTGCAACCCGGGCGTTGTTCTCAGCCAAGGCGAGATTTGCCGGAATACTGCCTCCATCGGTGGCCTCGGCAATCCGAGCCAGCACAAAAGGAGTGACGGCCGCGCCGACGACGCCCTGTGCCGCAGCGTCGTTCACTGCCGAGTCCACCGCGGCACGCATCCGCGTCGGGTCAAGTTCGTCGGCCGCTGGAATCGGCACTGTCAACAGCGTGCCCGCTGCATTACGAGCGCGCACGCGATGGATCCGGGCGACCTCTGCGGCGTGTTCCACCCGATGCGGCACCCGATGACCACTCGAGCGAACATAGAACGACGGGAAATCATCGTGCCGCCAGCCGAGCACTGGTACACCAATGGTCTCGAGATATTCAAGGGTGCGCCCGAGGTCAAGGAAAGCTTTCGCTCCGGCGCACACCGTGACCACCGGGTGCTGAGCAATCGCCGGTAGGTCGGCGCTGATATCACCGCTGATCTCCACCCCACGGTGCACTCCGCCGATCCCACCCGTGGCGAAGACCGCCACATTGGCTGCGGCGGCCAAACTGACCGCAGCCGACACGGTCGTGGCGCCATAGGCCACCCCGGTCGCCACCGCTACGGGAAGGTCGCGCTCCGCTGTTTTTGTGGCCGGCCCACAGATCCGCTCGTGCTCTGCCGGGTCGACGCCCACGCGAGCACGCCCATCAAGCACCGCGGTGACAGCAGGCACCGCGCCACCATCGCGCACAGCGGCGATGCAGCGCTCGAGCGCCTCGGAGTTAGCAGGAGCCGGAAGACCCAACTCAGAGAAAATTGTCGATTCGAGGGCCACAACCGGTGCACCGACGGCAATCGCGTCAGCCACTTCGACGGAGATGACAGGGGTATCGACGTCGGTCACCGCGACAGTGTGCCAGAACCATCGCGGACGAGACGCCCAACGCACTCAACATGGTGTGTGTCGGGAAAAAGGTCGATGACCGCCACCTGTTCACACCGATACCCCCTCGCCGTCAACAATGCGAGGTCGCGAGCGAACGCCACCGGGTCGCAACCGACCAAGGCCACAACCTCGGGGGCTGCTGCGACCACCGCCGACACCCCCGGCCGGCCCAAGCCCGTACGCGCCGGATCGGCGATCACCACGTCTACGCGATCAGTGGGTCGTGGCCGCCAGCGCGCCACCTCGCCCTTGACGACGGTGCTGTTGGCGCGACCATCAAGATTGGCCCGCGCATCTGCGCAGGCCGCCGCGGATGCCTCAACGACGGTGATGCGGGTCTGGGAACCAGCGACCAATAACGACAGTGCTCCGATGCCGCCGTAGGCATCGACGAGGTGGTCAGCATCAACTGCTTCGGGTGCGATATCGCAGATCGTTGCCGCCAGCAGCGCCAATGCCGCTGGCCCGCTCTGGAAGAACGACGCCGCCGAGACCTGAAGTCGCACACCGTTAACTACCTCGTGCAGCACCGCTTGGTCACCGATGCGGCACTCGTGTGGCAGCCCGTGCAGTTCGGCACCACCGATGGCGCGCGCCGTGGACGTCTGCTCCCTAATCGATACCCGTAATGCCACCTCCGTGCCCGGCTCGCACCGCAGCGCGTCGAGCAACGGGTGCAGGAGCGGATGAGCGACCGGACAACCGCGAGCACTCACCGTGGCGGCTGAACGAGCACGCCGAAAGGCCGCGCGTCGGTCGATGTCGGCAACCACCCGCACCCCACTGCGATACCCCACCGCTGGCACCGATCCGGCTGCGATCACCTCAACGTCAACGCCACCTGTGCGCCGCAGGGCGTCGTGGACGATGGCGACCTTGTGCGTCAGCTGCGCTGCAGGTGCAACCTCGGCCCAGTCGCAGCCGCCGCATCCCGCGGTGCGGGCAGGGCAGCGCGCATCAATGCGGTCGCCTCCGGCTGACATGACATCGATAAGTGTTCCGCGCGCCCACCGGTCATGCTCCTCGACGATCTCTGCGCGCACGCGATCGCCCGGCACTGCACCAGCAATGAAAACGATGCGGCCATCAGCGGCTCGGCAGATGGCTTCTCCGCCCGCAGCGAAGCGTTCGACATCGAGTTCGATACCTTCGGCCACCGCAGCGACGGTAGCGCGATGGCGATCGGGCGACGCACCGCCACGTAGCATCGCCCATGTGAGCCGACCGATCCAGATCGCCCCGTCCGTTCTTCCCGCGGACTTCGCCCGACTCGGTGAGGAGGTCGCAGCCCTCGAAGCTGCAGGCGTGGATTTGATCCAGTGGGATGTGATGGACGGGTATTTCGTGCCCAACCTGACATTTGGCCCCGACATCATCGCTGCCGCACGGCGGCACTGCACCGTTCCGTTCGAGGCGCACCTGATGGTGGTCAACCCCGATGCACTCGCCGCTCGTTATGTCGACGCCGGTTGTTCGCGTCTGATCGTGCACGCCGAAGCCTGCACCCACCTGCACCGCACCCTCGTCAATATCGCCGACCTCGGTGCGACAGCGGCGGTGGCGCTGAACCCGGCCACCCCAGCATCGGCTATCGCGCACGTACTCGACCTGGTCGACCTCGTGTTGGTGATGACCGTCAACCCCGGCTTCGGCGGCCAGGCATATATCGCGTCTATGGAAGCCAAAATCGCCGAGGTGCGCTCAATGATCGATGCGGCGGGCCTCGGCGAAAGCGTGGAACTCGAGGTGGACGGCGGCATCGGCCCCGACACGATTGCCGGTGCAACGGCTGCAGGGGCGAACGTACTGATCGCCGGCAGCGCGCTCTACCGCGACCCCGACGGGCTCGAGCACGCCGTTGCTGACCTACGTGCGCGGGCCACCGCTGCGCGGGCGTGACCGGTTACGGCGACGGGTACGGGCCACACCGGCGAGCACCCCCGCGGTACTGACCCGCAACGTGGCCAACAGTGCCACCACGATCAGCACCACCACCGCAGGTACGACGAGCGCGGTGACCAGCCCCGATCGATCATCTGCCAGACCGCTCAGCAGTGGCGCCGGTACGGCAAACCCATCCGCGGTGAGCGTCATTTGCGGATCGTCAAACTCGGGACAGATCACGTCGTCTTCGGACACACCAATGATCTCATCTCCGGCGAAGTCGACCGGCTCCCGGGTGGTGGAGGAGACCAGAACGCCGAGATCGCGATGTTCAGAGGCACCCACGACATAGGTCGTGCCAACATCTAGGAACTGGGCGTCATAGCCGTAACGAACATCGACGAGTCCACCGATGTCGACCTCGGCGTGGCTACCGGCACGCACGGTGGCTACGCGAAAACGCGCGCTGCGCACGTCGGTGGCCACGACCTCCCCGGTGAACACAACGTCGGCCACTCCAGCTGGTGGGCATCCGGCCGGCACCGCAACGAGTGGGGCGGTGACCACCGGAGCAACGTCGTCTACCCCACCATCATCTTGGGCGTGTGCAACCGCCGGCGATGCCGCGATGAGAACACCCACGGCGATGGTCAGGCCCCTTCGACATCGGTGCCGCAACGTCGCACCACCACCCGAACGGATGAGGCCACGCGACAACCGAGATGCGACGTCGGACACGGCGCGATGCTACCCACCGGGCGACATGGCCGCCGGTCGCCCGCCATACTGCACGTGTGGGTTACAACCCGTATCGAAAGTACCGCGCCTCCGCCGGTGACTACGTGCTCGTCGGAGCGGCCCTGATCGTGGCGATCGGGTTGGCTCTGTGGGGCATCTTCGGCTGACGCCTCCGCCTACTGCTCATCATCGCCCATCGCGGAACGAATCACCGCAAGTCGTCCTCGGTCGATGGTGACAACATCGATCCGCAGATGGCGGTACCCACCGGCGAGCCATTCGGGATGTGCAGCCGCAAATGCCAGGGCCGATGCCCTCAACCGCGACTGCTTGAGAGCGCCCACGCTGACCGCCGCGCTGCCGCGGGAATCGGAGGACCTCACGCGGACCTCGACGACCACAAGTTGGTCGTCACGAACGACCACGATGTCGATCTCACCACCCGGCCACCGCCAGTTGCGAGCGACCACGGCATAGCCGCGCTCTACATAGTGACGCGCTGCGCGATCTTCACCGTGGCGGCCGGCTCCGTGAATGTCGACGACACGCGCCATCGGCGCCCCATCCCCTCGTGATCAGGGGGCGACGGACGCCGAGGCGGCGAAGGTCAGAACTCCCGCTTCTCGCGGACGCGGGCCGCCTTACCGATGCGGTCGCGCAGGTAGAACAGTTTCGCCCGGCGAACATCGCCGCGCTTCACGACCTCGACCTTGGCGATCGTGGGCGCGTGCCTGGGGAAGGTGCGCTCCACACCCACGCCGTAGCTGAGCTTGCGCACGGTGTACGTCTCTTGCAGGCCGCCGCCGCGGATGGCGATGACGTTGCCTTGGAACACCTGCACGCGTTCTTTGCCGCCCTCGACCACGCGGACGTGCACTTTGACCTCGTCACCGGGCCCAAAGTCTGGGATGTCGGTGCGCAGTGAGTCGTTGTCGATCAGGTCGGTGGTCTTCATGAGGCGGTCTCCATCGTGGTGGGCCGAACACGGATGTGCCGGCGCCGTCAGGCCGTTGAAGGATACGGGACGGCTGGGAACTCTTCCAACAGGCGACGCTCATCATCGCTCAGTCCTCCCCGAGTCTCGATGAGGTCGGGGCGCTGCGAGATGGTGCGATGCAGGGCTTGGGCATGACGCCAACGCGCCACGAGCGCATGATCGCCGCTTCGGAGCACCTCGGGCACATCCCACCCTCGAAACTCGGCGGGTCGGGTGAATTGGGGTTCTTCGAGCAGGCCCGATGCCCCGAAGCTCTCCGTGATCGGACCGTCAGCATTTCCCATTACCCCTGGCAGGAGGCGCGTTACCGCCTCGATCACTAGGCAGGCCGCCACTTCGCCACCCGCAAGGACAACATCGCCGACACTCAATTCGTCGTCGACGAGGTGCTCGCGAACGCGATGGTCCACACCTTCGTACCGCCCGCATAAAAGGGAGAAGCCGTCGAGCGCCGCCAGTTCGGCGGCCATGGCTTGGTCGAACCGACGGCCACCAGGTGACAGCAACAACAGCGGTCGCGGGCAATCGTTGGCCTCCACCACACCGAAGATCGGTTCGGGCCGCATGAGCATGCCTGCCCCGCCGCCGAAGGGGCTGTCGTCCACCGTCCGGTGAACATCGTTGGCGTGATCACGCGGGTCGTGCAGACGCAGATCGACACGTCCTGACTGGCGCGCCCGACCCAACAAGCTGATCGAGCAGAACTCGTCCACTGCAGACCCAAAGACGCTGATGACATCGATGCGCATCGTTTAGCCCTCGCCGAACAACTCGAACAGGCCGTCGGGCACATCGACCGTGATCACCCCATCGACGACATCGACAACGAACGTTGTGGGCACCAGTGCACCTTGATCAAGTTCCAACAGGTCCGATGCCGGGTTCGCCAGGACGGATACACAGCGGCCCCGCAGGAGACCATCGGCATCACGCACCTCACAACCGACGAGGTCGTGCACCCACAGGGCATCAGCATCGTCGATGGGCTCCGCGCTCAGCGTGCGCCCGGACAATCTCTCCGCAGCGGTCCGGTCATCAACTCCAACGAGGTGAACGACCCACCGCTGGGCGGACAGTGGTCGAGAACGCTCAATTTCGATCCAGTCGTGACCATCGTGCAGGCGCGACCCAGAGGCAACCCGTTCCTCGCGATCGGTGTCGAGGATGACGACGATGTCGCCACGCACTCCGTGGGCCCGTCCGAGCCGCCCCACCTGCAGCAGCTGCGGCGGCGTCATTGGATCAGTCGTCGTCGTCGAGGAACTCGATATCGAGTTCGACGCCGTCGCGAGCGGCGGCCGCGCGCGTCACGGTGCGAATGCTGGCGGCTGTGCGACCCCGACGGCCGATCACCCGACCCAGATCGCCGGGGCCGACACGGACCTCGAGGCGATCGCGGCCATCGGCAGAGGACGACTCGACACGCACCGCGTCAGGGTCATCGACGATCGAGCGAACAATGTGGGTGAGCACCGCCGCAGCGGTGTCTGCGCTCACTTCGACGCCTTGAACTGTTCCATCGCGCCGGAGATCTCGAGGAGCTTCGCGACGCGCTCGGTGGGCTGAGCCCCCTGCGACAGCCACTTCACGGCCTTGTCATTGTCGACGCGAAGCCCCGATGGCTCCTGCCGTGGGTCGTAGTGACCGAGGATCTCGATGAACCGTCCATCACGCGGGGAACGCGAATCGGCCGCAACGATGCGGTACTGGGGCTGCTTTTTCTTGCCGATGCGTGTCAGGCGCAACTTGACTGCCATGTCGAACGTCTCCTGGGGCAAATGTGGAACTTGCGCGATGCTATCGGCACCTCGGCCGCTTCGGCACCGATCAACGAAACTGTGGCGGCAAGCCACCACCATCGAGTGGGTTACCACGGCCGCCAAGTGGGTTCTGGCCACCGCCCAAGAGTTCTTCGAGGCCTGCGGTATCGCCACCACCAAGGCCACCAAAGGGGTCGCCCCCTTGCCCGCGACGGGCCTTGCGGTTGCGGCGTCCACCGCCCATGCCACCACCCATCTTCTTCATCATCTTCTGCATCTCGGAGAACTGCTTCACCAGACGATTCACCTCGGCGACCGATGTACCCGAACCCGTTGCGATTCGCGAACGGCGACTGCCATTTATGAGCGCTGGCTGCCGGCGTTCCTCGGCGGTCATCGAGCGAATGATCGCTTCAACGGGCTTGAGCGAGTCGTCGGAAATATCGGCGTTCTTCAGTTCTTTGGGAACGCCCGGCATCATCGAGAGCACACCCGACAGTGGACCCATCTTCTTGAGCGCCTGCATCTGTTCTAAGAAGTCATCGAACGTGAACTGGCCGTCCATCAGCCGAGCAGCAGCCTGCTCGGCCTGATCGGCTTCGAACGCCTGCTCGGCCTGTTCGATCAAGGTGAGCATGTCGCCCATGCCCAAGATGCGGCCCGCCATACGGTCGGGGTGGAACTGCTCGAACGCTTCCACCCGCTCCCCGGTGGATGCAAATGCAATCGGCCGGCCGATCACCTCTTTCACCGACAACGCCGCACCACCGCGGGCATCACCGTCGAGCTTCGACATGATGACGCCATCGATGGCCAGGGTGTCGTGGAATACCGACGCCGTCTGCACCGCGTCCTGGCCGGTCATGGCGTCGATGACCAAGAAGGTGTAGTCGGGCGAAATGCCCTCAGAGATGCGCCGGACCTGGTCCATCATCTCCGCGTCGATCGAGAGCCGCCCGGCCGTGTCGACAATGACCACATCGCGTCCGAGCCGTCGTGCCTCATCGACACCGTCGGTCGCGACACGCACCGGGTCTGTGGGTTCGGACCACACGGGCACATCGATCTGGGCGCCAAGAGTGCGCAACTGCTCCACCGCAGCCGGTCGCTGCAGGTCAGCGCCCACCAGCAGCGGATGCCGACCCTGCGCTGTGAACCATGCCGCAAGCTTTGCCGAGTTAGTCGTCTTACCCGACCCCTGCAGGCCGGCCATCAGCACCACAGTGGGTGGCTTGGCGGCATACGTGATGGCCAAGGTTTCGCCACCAAGGATGCGGATCAGCTCGTCATGAACGGCTTTGATCACCTGTTGGCCGGGATCGAGCGCCTTGGAACGTGTGGCGCCAATCGCGTGTTCACGAATGCGGTTCGTGACCGCACGAACAACGTGCACGTTGACGTCTGCCTCGAGCAACGCCGTGCGGATTTCCCGCATGACATCGTCGACATCGGCCTCGGTGAGCCGGCCTTTTCCCCGGAGACGCTTAGCGATACCGTCAAGGCGGCTGGACAGCGAATCGAACATCACTGTCGAGACTACCGGCGACGCACGATGCGCCTGACGGCGACCGGCACCGACGATGAATCCTCAGCCGATGCCGTCAATAGCCACAACGACTCCGTCGGCCACAACCACGTTGATTCGATCGGTGCGGTAGTCCTCGGTGACCATGAGCGGCTCACCATCGCGTTCGACAACCCTCATAACCAGGCCGAACTCGGCAGCCGTGTCCGCGAACAGCTGCTCGTCAACGGCCAGTTCCCCGGCCAGGATCTGCTCGACGGCAGCCAGGACAGCATCGTCGACGTCTGTGAGATCGGCCGTGGCCAACAGCTCAGCAAGGCCTGCCGAGGGGGCGACCCCGGATGTTGACGCGCCAGACGAACCCGATGACACGACCCGATCCTCAACGGCTGGCGGAGCTGGGGCGGGCACCGTCTTGTCGTAGGTCGGTATCTCAACCATGAACTCATCCGTCACCGCCGGCACCGTGTACCAGCCGTCGTCGTCACCGATAAAGCGATATGCCGGCAGCAGCCACACATTGCCATCTACGTCCTCGGTCCACCACAGATCGGCCACAACATCGACCAGGTTGAGCGTGATCTCGGTGGGTTCTGTCGGCTCAACCCACTGCTCGTCCTCAATCATGTCCGGGGCAGGCATGTCCGGCTCGGGAGCGGGAGCAGGGAGCGGTTCGGGGGACGGCTCCACCATTACCACCTCCTCCTCGGCAATAACCGAGACCGCCGTGTCGGAGCCCGCACCCGCCTCCTCCGGTAGGTCGATGGCAACATCATCTTCGCCGTACCAACCGCTCGACACGTACATCTGCCGCAGCCGCTGCACGGCCGTGGCGACATCGACCAGTGGGTACGGCCCGACGGCGTCGGGGCCAGACAGAACCCCACCGGCGTATTCGAGCCGACCCTCGGCACCGAAACCGAAACTCCAATTGGTCGCCGTCACCCCATCGAGACCAGCGATCAACGGTTCGCTGGCATAGACCGATGCGTACCACTCGTCGGCGGACACCTCGAATGTCAGCACACTGTCGTCGAAACCGGCGGCGCGAATGATCTCACGAGCACGCTCCTCGGAATCAGCCGCTGTGGGCACACCGACCGGCGGCTCAGGGTCCCATTCCGGACAGTCCACCGTGACCTCGCCATCGGCGGTGATGGTTTCGGTGCAGGCAGGCTCTGATTCGGCGTACTCCACCCGGTCGCTCCAGCCACTCGAGTACCACCAGTAATGCTGGGCGTAGGCATCGATTGTCAACGACGGTGCCGAACCGTCTTCCGGACCGAATGCCCACTCCACCATGTACTCCTGTGGGCGTTCCACCGGCGTGGGGTCAACGCCAAACGCCTCCGCCAGCGCGACTGCAGTCGCTTCGGTAACGGTCGACCCTGCACGATGGACATAGCCCACCGCATCGATGGGCAGCGCGGGCAACGAGTCCGACACCACGATGTCGGTGATCACGGTCCACATCGGCATATAGGACGACGCCATGTCGTCGACCGACATTGCCCCGCCGGCAACGGCTGATTCCTCCGCCCGCTCCTCAGCCGACATCTCCGATGTCGCCGCCAGATCAGCACCGCTGGCTGGCATCGCCGACGAGCCGAGGCGCACCACCTCGGGCGGCGCCAATGCGTCGGCATCGGCGTCGCCGACGTCATCGCTGTTTCCACAGGCCATCAGGCCAAGCGACAGCGCCGCGACGACAGCGGTGGCACGGAGCGGGCGGTACGTACACAACATGTACACATCCTGTCTGACGTCACGTGTCGCGGATTGGTTCCCGCCGGCGCTACCGAGCGATCACTGGTCGATCAGCGCCTCAACGAATTCCTCTGGGTCGAATGGCACCAGGTCGGCGATGCCCTCACCGATACCGACCAGTTTCACCGGGATACCGAGCTCGGTCTCGATGGCAAACACGATGCCGCCCTTTGCTGACCCGTCGAGTTTGGTCACGACCACACCGGTCACCGCGGTGGCCTCGGCGAATTCGCGGGCCTGGACGAGACCGTTCTGCCCGGTCGTCGCATCGATCACCAAAAGGGTCTCGGTCACCTCGCCAGCGCCCTTCTCGGCGACACGGCGCACCTTCGACAGTTCGTCCATCAGGTTCTGGCGGGTATGTAGGCGCCCTGCTGTATCGGCGAGCACCACGTTCACACCACGGGCCGCGGCCGCCTCCACCCCATCGAAAATGACCGACGAGGGATCACCACCTTCTGCTCCGCGAACGAACTGCGCACCGCTGCGTTCGGCCCACATACCGAGTTGCTCCGCCGCGGCAGCACGGAAGGTGTCGCCGGCGGCCAGCAGCACCATGTGGCCGTCTCCAATCAGGCGTTGGGACAGCTTTCCAATGGTGGTCGTCTTGCCGACTCCGTTCACCCCGACGACGAGCCACACGCTGGGACCATCATCGCTGCGCGTATGCAGGTCACGATCCGCGCCATGCAAGCGCGCCAACATGTCCGCACGCAGTCCGCTGACTAGTTCGGCGGGTGATGTGATGTCGCGACTGCGCACCCGCTCGCGCAGTGGATCGAGCAGCGCCATCGTCACCTCCACTCCGAGGTCGGCGAGCAATAACGCTTCTTCGATCTCATCGATTGCAACATCATCGACACCGGGGCGACCGAGTACCGACCCGAGTGCACCACCGATGGCGCCACGCGCTCGTGCAAGGCGTTCGCGCATCGATGCCGGCGCCACCACGTCGGCATCTGCCACGTCATCACTGTCGGACTCGCCAACCTCAGCCGTCACGGCACCGGCGTCTGCATCGGCAACATCCACATCCTCGGCCCGGGTCGCGACGCCTCCTGCAGCGGGGGTGTCAACCGGATGATGATCCGCCGGGGGTCGCTCCACGCGCGCCGACTGCGGAGCAGCCGGGGGCGTCGAGATACCGCTGCGACGACGCGACATCGCCACGACGCCAATGCCGAACACGACGACCACGGCCGCCGCGATCAGGTAGATCCAAGTCATCTGATCCATGGCGCGACGCTACCGGCCACCCAGTGGACCCGACAGGGTGCTCAGTCGGCCGGCGTTGAGGTGGTGACGCGCTCGGTGACCACTCGCGACGAGCCGCCAGGCTGCATCGAGACCCCGAGTAGCGCGTCGCCAGCCTCCATCGTGCGCTTCTGGTGCGACACGATTAACAACTGCGCATCACGACGGAATTCCTGCACCAAATTCAAGAAACGATGCAGGTTCACATCGTCGAGGGCGGCCTCGACCTCGTCCATGACGTAGAAGGGCGATGGGCGCGAACGGAATACCGCGAACAAGAACGCGAGCGCTGTCAACGACCGTTCACCACCTGAGAGCAGGGACAGTTTCTTCACGTTCTTGCCGCTGGGCTTGGCCTCAACCTCAATACCGGTGTTCAACAGGTCATCGGGGCTTGTCAGCCGCAATGTGCCGCGACCACCGGGGAACAACGCACTGAACAACTCGGTGAAGTTGCGGTCGACATCGGCATAGGCCGACTGGAATACGGTTTGGATCTCAATATCAATCGCTGCAATCACCCGGTTCAGTTCACGCCGCGTTGAGCGAACGTCATCGAGTTGCCCCTCGAGGAACTCGTGGCGACCCTGCAACTCATTGAACTCCTCGAGTGCGAGCGGGTTGATCGGACCCAGCAGCCGAAGCTCTCGCTCGAGTTCACGCACGCGACCTCTATGGGTTGCCCCCTCTGGCACCTCTGGCGGCTCTGCTACTTCAGCAACCTCTGGCTCCACACCAAGATCGCGACGCAGCGCCTCCACCGCGGTCTCGAGACGCAGGGCAACCTCGTTGGCTTCGAGGTCAGCCTTTTGTACCCGTTCACGAGCCACCTCGAGGCCGCTCTCGGTCTCGGTTCGCGAACGACGAGCGGTATCGAGTTCGGCGGTAAGCGAACGCACCTCATCGCTTTGACGACGGCGAACGTCATCGAGGTCTGCTTGCAGCCCATCGAGCACCGCAATGCGCTGGCTCACGACCCCGGCAAGGCGTTCCACGGCCACCCGGCGACGCTCCACTTCAACCCGCCGCTGTTCGGCGTTCTCGCGGGCTTCGCGGTCAGCAGCCAAGCGCTGCTCGGTCTCACGTAGGCGTCGCTCCAGGAACTCACGACGCTCGCCCAGACCCGCCTCGCGCACCTCAAGATCACGACGCCGCGATGTCAACACCGCTGCGGTGGCATCGACCGCCTCACGTGCTTCACGTCGTTGACGAGCCGCTTCAGCTTCGGCGGCCTCATCAGTCTCAAGATTCGGCAGTACCTGTTCGAGCGACGACACCCGCTGCTGCTCGGTGACGATCCGCTCATCGAGTTCCGCCAGCGCTGCGCGAGCTCCATCGAGTTCATTGTCGATCTCGCGGCGCCGCGCCTGCGCCGAGGCCAACGCCTCCGAAGCGGTCGAGAACACACCGTCATGGCGGTCGAGTCGTGCGCCGACCTCCATCTCGACGCGGGAGGCCACGTCGAGTTCATCGCGGGCAGTTACCGCTGCCGCCTCGGCGCTGGCCACCGCTGCCTGCGCCACCTCATCAGCACGCTGGGCTGCCTCGAGGGCGGCCGCCGTGGCACCAGAACCCGATGCGCCGATACGCCACCCGCGGCGCCCCAATCGATCGCCAGCACGCGTCACCACCACCACCGCAGGGTTGGCGAGAGCCATATCGATGGCGGTGTCGAGGTCGTCCACGCAGATCGCATCGGATAGCAGCTGGCTCAGCAATGCCGTCACCCCGGCATCGCTAGACCGCACGTGGTTCACCACCGCTTCGGCTGGCGCCGTGACACGTGGAACGGCTCCCGGCATGCCACCGCCAGCCAATACCGCACCCGACGCGCCACCTGCGCGGAGGACATCGAGTGCAGCGCGTGCCGTCGTCGGCGAATCCACCACGACTGCGTTGAGGGCTTCGCCCAGCGCCGCCTCCACAGCTGGCTCCCAGCCCGAATCGACCTCCATCACGTCAGCGAGGGTGCCGAGTACCCCTGCGAGGCCTTCCAATCGCTCGGCCCCTGCCCGAGCGTGGGCTTCATCAAGGGCCAACTGCAGCGCCTCGACCCGCGCCGCAGTGCGCGAGCGTTCATCGGTGACACGTCGCGCCTCAGCCGCGCAGCGGTCGACCTCAGCCGCGGCATCGATACGCCGCCGCTCCGCCGCCGTCAGCTCCGCAACAAGTGGTTCTTCATCGGCACTGGCCCGTGCGCACTCGTCGCGGTGAACCTCAATATTCGCCACTATCTCAGCGACCTGCTCTTCGAGTGTGGCGAGCCGCCCCATCGTTCGGTTGCGGTCGCCGCGCAACCGCTCCAGAACGGTGCGAACCGAGCGCAGTTCACCACGCACCTCAGCTGCGGCACTCGCCGCTGTCGATCCCGCGTCCTCGGTGTCATCGAAGAGTGTGCGCTCGGCCGAGAACTCATTCTCAGCAGCCTCGAGTTGTTCACGCTCGGGCGCAAGACTCTCGAGAGCCGCGATGACCTCGGTCAGCTCGGCGCTGAACCCGGCGGCATCATCGGTGAGGGTGGCAACGAGACCTTCGTCCATGAGATTGGAACGCTCCCGCTCCAGACCTCGGGCTCGTTCAGCGATGATGCCGGATAGCCCGCGGGCACGCTCGCGCAACTGCTCCACCCGTCGCAACCGGTCGCGCACATCAGCGGCACCGTGGGCTGCGAGGCGGGCCTCAAGCGACACGACCTGCGCATCGAGCGCCGACAGCGCCTCGCGCGCTGCGTCAATTGCAGTGCCGGCAGCAACCCGTTCAGCTTCCACGGCGGTTGTTCTCGCTCGCAGCGCTGCGATCTCGCGCCCGGCCACATACAGCCGTAACCCGTCGAGTTCGCCTTGGAGTTCTCCATGGCGTTGGGCGGCCTGGGCCTGGCGTTCGAGCGGTCGCAGTTGCCGACGGACCTCGCGGAGCAGATCCTGCAAACGCAGCAGGTTTGCCTCCGTGGAGTCGAGGCGTCGCTGCGCCTTCTCTTTACGTTTGCGGTACTTCAGAACGCCAGCAGCCTCTTCAACGATTGCCCGCCGCTCCTCGGGGCGAGCGTTCAACACCGCATCGATCTGCCCCTGCGACACGATCACATGCTGCTGGCGTCCAACACCGGCGTCCGACAACAACTCTTGAACGTCCAGCAGGCGACATCCGACCCCGTTGATGGCGTACTCGCTTTCGCCGGTGCGGAACAGCACACGGGTCACCGTCACCTCGGTGAACTCGACGGGCAACAACCCAGCCGAGTTGTCGAGGGTGAGGCTGACCTCGGCCCGACCGAGCGCCGGACGCTTCGCGGTGCCAGCAAAGATGACGTCATCCATCTTCTGGCTGCGCACCGCCTTCGGTGCCTGAGCACCCAACACCCACGCGATGGCGTCGACAACATTCGACTTGCCCGAACCGTTCGGGCCGACAACGACGGTCACCCCGGGCTCGAGGTCCATCGTGGTGGCATCGGCAAAGGACTTGAAGCCCTTGAGGGTGAGGCTTTTCAGGAACACGGCAGGCGCAATCTACCCGTTGGCACACCTGTGACCGTGGCCCATTTAGTCATCGCTGGCACACCGGGCAGTGATGGGTGGACCTCTGGGATACCACCGTGCGACGAATGAGCCCGCGGCCGCATGTGCGGCACCGCAACCCGGTTCGGCCGTACACCCGGTGATGGTTCTGGAATGTTCCCGCAGCACCATCCACCCCCACATATTGCGCATCGCCGAGGGTTGAGCCGCCAGCCGCCACAGCATCGGCGAGGACACGGTGAATCGCGTCGGTCAGTCGAACAACCCCACGGCGGTTCACCGATCCGACTGGCCGCAGCGGCGAGATCCGCGCTGCATGGCAGATCTCATCGCCGTAAATGTTGCCGATTCCCGCGATGACCGACTGGTCGAGCAGCGCATCTTTCAACCGGCGGCGACGCCCAGCGAATGCTGCGACCACGTACTTCGTCGCGATGCCGTCGACCAACGGGTCGGGCCCAAGACGGATCAGTTCGGGCACCACCTCGGGCTCATCCCTCACCCGATACGCCACCACTTCGCCGAAGGTTCGGGGATCAACAAAGCGAATCTCACGGCGATCGTCCAGCATCATGCGCACGTGGGTATGTGCTGGCGGCGCGCTATCGGCTGCAGTGATGAGCACCTGCCCACTCATCCTTAGATGAATCATCACCCGCTGGTCACCGGTGGTGTGGATGACCAGGTACTTACCGCGCCGCTGCACCGCAGTGATCTCCACTCCCGTGACGCCGTCGATCAACGTTTGCGCTGATGTGCGGCGGACCACCCGGTCGCGCCCAACAGTGGCCGACACGATTCGCCGTCCCACGACAGTGTTGAGACCCCGCCGCACCGTCTCCACTTCGGGCAGTTCGGGCATTGTCAGTCGAGAGCGTCGAGAGCGGCGGCTGCGGCAGAGGCTTCCGCGGTCTTACGTGACCGGCCGTCACCGGTGCCGAGTAACTGCGCGCCACTCAGTACCGATGCGGTAAACCAGCGGTCGTGGTCTGGGCCAGTACCGGTCACCTCGTACACCGGCGCTGGCAGCCCGGCAGCAGCGAGGTGTTCTTGCAGCGCCGACTTGGGGTCGAGTCGCGACAGATCCGCTGGTGCTGCGTCGAGAAGGGGCCCAATCAACCGCTCCACACATCGCCACGCAGCATCGACCCCGCCATCGAGGTACACCGCCCCCAATACCGCCTCGACGGCATCGGACAAGATCGAGTCCTTGTCGGCACCGCCAGCAGCCGCCTCTCCACGTCCGAGAAGGATGTAGCCGCCGAGACCCAGAGTGCGCGCGACCCCCGCGAGAGCGCGGGCATTCACCACCGCTTTTCGCAGATCGGTGAGGGTGCCTTCGGTGATATCGGCGTGTCGACGAAACGCGAGATCAGCGGTCACCCAACCGAGGACTGCGTCGCCAAGAAACTCGAGCCGCTCATTGGAGGTGTCGCCGGGGTTCTCCGCCACCCACGATCGATGGCACAGCGCGCGATACAACAACTCGCGCTCATGAAAGGTGTACCCGAGTTGTTCCTCGAGACGGCTGAGGTCACCCACGGTGGTCGACGACCTCCAAGCGCTCAGAGGCCGGCGCGTTCGGCGACGTAATCGACCGCGTCACGCACTGTCTTTAAATCTTCGAGGTCGTCGTCTTCGATGCGGAAATCAGCGATGCGATCGGCGAGCTGCTCCTCCAGCGCTTCGACCAACTCGATCAGGGCCAGCGAGTCGGCTTCGAGGTCGTCAACAAATGACTGTCCTTCGCTGACCGAAGAGGCATCGATTTCCAAGATGTCGGAGAGGTTGTCCCGGATGATGGTCAAGATGTCGTCGCGGGTCAATCCGCTCGCAGCGTCGCTCATCTTGAGGATCCTAGCGATCAGGACGGTTCGGGTCGGATCGCCGCCGCGATCGAGGCCACGACATCGCTGCGCACCATCTCCGCTGCCACAGAAATCGCGTTCGTGATCGCGGTCGGCGATGACGAACCGTGAGAAATAATGCAGACCCCATCCGTACCGAGCAGCATCGCACCGCCATAGGTCTCGGCCTCGAGGGACTGCACGAAGGGGGTGAGCACCGGCTCCAGGCCGAGCGCGTGTTCGACCATTGCCGGGTCGGCGGAGATCGCTTGGCGCAATTCGCCCAGCACCGTGCGCATCGCCCCTTCAAGGGTCTTGAGCACCACGTTGCCGGTGAACCCGTCGGTCACAACCACGTCACAGGTGTCCGACATCACGTCACGACCTTCGACATTGCCGATGAAGTTGAGCCCACTCAAGCCGTCAAGTACGGAATGGGCTTCCTTGCGCAGCGGGTCGCCCTTGCCGGGTTCTTCACCGATCGACAACAGCCCGACACGGGGACGGTCGATGCCGAGGCGATGATGGGCGAACACCGATCCCATCACCGCGAACTGGCCCAGCCACTCGGCCGACACCTCGGCATTTGCTCCGGCATCGAGGAGCACGGTCGGGGTGGTACCGGGGACCGGAATGATCGTTGCGATCGCCGGTCGGGCGACACCGGGCAGGCGACCCATCCGCAACAGCGCCGACGCCATCGTGGCACCGGTATTGCCAGCTGACACCATGGCCGATGCCCGACCGTCGCGAACCGCTTCGGCAGCGCGCACCAAGGTCGAGTCCTTCTTGCGTCGCACACCTGCGGCGGGGTCATCGTGCATCTCGATGACTTCGGATGCTTCGATGAGTTCAAGGTCTCCAATGTCGACGCGATCGCAGAGGTCGGCGGGGCCAACCAAGATCACGGGCACGCCAGCATCCGCAGCGTGGCGGGCACCTTCGACGACTGCCCCGGGAGCGTCGTCTCCCCCCATGGCGTCGACGACGACCGGGAGCATCAGAGCCCGATCAGGACACGTCGATGACGACGCGGTTCTTGTACCAACCGCACGACGGGCACACGGTGTGCGGTGTGCGGGCACCGCCGCACCGCGAGCAGGTGCTGCGCGCCGGGGCGTCGAGGCGCCAGTTGCTGGCACGACGGCTGCGGGTCTTCGACTTCGACTTCTTCTTCTTGGGAACAGCCACTGGACTCTCCGACATCTTTCCGGCGGCATGGCCACCGGGCTGCGAACTGTGGTGAGGTGGACCGTGGCCCACCACCCCGACGGCGATTCATCACCGCCATGTCGGGCGCTCGAAGACTATCGGGAGGAATCCTCTCCGGCACCCGCGCCGTCATCGGCTCCCAATTGATGCCGTAACTCATCGAGGGCAGACCAGCGATCGTCGCGCACCTCGGTGTCGCAGTTGCACGACGTCGTCGCCAACTCTGCTCCGCAACCAGGGCACAGACCGGGGCAATCGTCGCGGCATACGGGTGACGGGGGCAGATCCAGCACGGCATATTCGATGACGATCGGCTCGAGATCGAGTCGATCTCCCTCGATCACAATCACATCATCGGTCGATGACCCGCTATGCCCCTCCGGCGAGAAGTACTCACGCACCGTCGACACGCTGAGATCGGTGACCGGCGCGAGGCACCGACGACATAACGCGTCCCAGCGGGTGCACACCTCCAATGAGGCCACCACATCATCGGTGCCCGACTCGACCGCCCCGGTGACCTCGATGTCGCCGATGACACGCACTCGGTCAGCGCTCGGTTCCGCTCCGAGATGGCCGTCGAGCGCCACGTGGCCGGCCAGAGTCGCACGATCGATGCTGGTGTTGATCGTTCGCCGCGCGCCCGGTTGGCGTAACAGTTCGATCAGGTTCACCCGCAACGGGTGACGAGCGCTGGTCTCGGCCACGATCAGTCGTCCTGGTCGAAGAAGCCCGCCCCAGATAGATCCTCGGCCGCGGGCTGCGGTGTTGCCGGCGACACACCGTGGATCGACAACTTCTCGCGACCATTCGCAACGGTGCGCGACAAGCGTTCGAGCAGAATTTCGAAACTGGCCAATCGCTGATCGAGAAAATCTTCGGTCTCATGTTTGAGACGACGCGACTCCGAGTTGGCTGTCTCCATGATGTGGCGTGCTCGCGCCTCGGCCGCGCGCACCACCTCGGTGCGTTGCACCATCCTCTCACTCTGCACGCGGGCTGCCTCCACGATCTCGGCAGCCTCCCGACGGGTGCGCGCAATGAACTCATCGCGTTCACGCAGCATGTACCTCGCCTGGCGCAACTCCTCGGGTAGGCGCGTCAGGGCCTCTCCCAGCAGTTCCACCATCTCGTCGCGGTCGATACGCGGTGACGAGGACAGCGGCATGGTCGGTGCAGTGGCCACGATGTCGACCGCACGACGCAACAGGGTTTCCGCGTCGCCGACCCGGTTCTGTTCGGTTGGCGCAATGTCGACACTGTCATCGTCACCCCAAGTGTCATCGTTGGGGGCATCCCCACGACGCGGGTCGATGAATGGGTCAATCGGGTGATCGCTCATCTCAGCCTCCTACCCCATCGATGACACGGCGCAACGCCGCATGAACTCCGCTAGGAACAAGATGTGACACATCGGTGCCGTGGGCTGCGATCTCACGCACGAACCGGGAGGATATGTGTGACAGCGCGGGGGCGCACGGCACGAACACCGTCCTGATCCCAGTGAGGGCATGGTTGTTCTGGGCCATCTGCTGCTCGATGTCGAAGTCGACACCGGTACGCAGACCCTTCACGATCACGTCGGCACCGGTATCGGTTGCCGCCTGGACGGCAAGACCTCCATGGGTCACGACGTCTACGCCAGCCATTTCGGCCACCGCATCACGGATCAACGCGGCGCGTTCATCAGGACTGAACAACCCCGACGGTTTCGACGGGTTGTGCATGACCACGACGATCACGCGCTCGAACAGGCTGGCAGCCTGGGCGACAACATCGAGATGGCCGAGATGAATCGGATCAAAACTGCCGGGGCAGATCGCGGTGCGAGCAGGAACGGATGACATGGTCGTCGCCAACCTACATCGCCTCGGGCGTCGCGGTCATGCGCCGCAGGAACGTCACCCATGTCCGTCCGTATCGGCGCGCCCGCCACTGCTCCCAATCTGGTACCCCAACCGCTGCGTTACCCTCGATAACCACAATGTCGGCACGTACCGCCGTGAGGAGTTCTGACCATGGCTCCTCGCCGTACGGCGGATCGGCGAGGACGACGTCCGCGGGAGTCGCAGCTGCCGCGATGGCATCGCCGACGACAACCCGTGAGCGCCCCTCCAATCCCAGGGTGCGCAAATTGTCGCGTAATACCGCGGCTGCACCACGATCGCGTTCCACGAAGGTGCAGCGCGATGCCCCACGCGACAGGGCCTCAATGCCAAGAGCACCCGTTCCCGCCCAGAGATCTAAGAACTCGGCGCCGTCGATGACATCGGCTGATCCCAAAGAATTGAACACTGCCTCGCGCACACGTTCGGTGGTGGGTCGCGTTGCGCGACCCTCTGGCGACACCAGTCGTCGCCCCCCCAGTTCTCCCGCAACCACTCGCACATGCCCACCCTACGGCGATGGCAGGGGCACCCGGTGCCTGCCACACTCGTGCTGTGGATGCAGCCGCTGACCCGATCGAACCAGACCCCCAGATCACCTGTATCGATTGCGGGGGGCGCGCGTTCTTGCTGACCGCACCTCCGGTCACGCACGGAGACGAGGCCGACATCAGCGGGTGGCAGGTTGGGGACGTGGTCGCCTACCGCTGCGAGGACTGCCTTGACCGATGGGACATCGTGCTCGAGGACGAATTACCACTCGGCGACGTCGACCACCAGTAACCCGGCGGCAACATGGCGTCGACTCAGGATCGGCTCAAGAACTCCGAGTCTCGATCGCTGACGAATGTGTCGAGTTCATCGGCCAAGATGTGATGGTCCGCCAACGTTGGATCGTCCCCGACCAGTTCGATCGCTGTCGAACGCGCCAGGGCGACCAGATCAAGATCCCGAGCGAGCGAGGCAAGGCGGAGATCGCTCCGACCCTTCTGCGCCGTCGACATCAAGGTGCCTTCTCCCCGCAATGCGAGGTCGACCTCGGCGAGTTCGAAACCGTCGGTGGTGGACTCGAGTGCGGCGAGGCGCGGATTGTCCTCATCATCGTCGGTGATCAGCCAGCACGTGGAGGCATGTCGTCCGCGACCGACACGTCCGCGCAACTGATGAAGCTGGGCAATGCCGAAACGGTCGGCGTCCACAATGGCCATCAACGTTGCATTGGGAACGTCCACGCCGACCTCGATCACTGTGGTGGCAACGCACACATCGATGTCGCCCTCGCGGAACGCAGCCATCACCGACTCCTTGTCGGCCGATGACATCCGTCCATGCAGAAGACCCAGACGCAGCCCGCGCAGTGCGTGCGATGCCAAGTCTTCATAGGTCTGCTCGGCGGAGGCCACCTCCACACGCTCAGACTCCTCCACCAATGGGCACACGACATAGGCCTGTCGCCCTGCGGCCACCTGGTCTCGGATGGCGTGCCACACCGTCGATCGGCCGGCATCACCACTCACCCGCCGTGTTGCAATTGGTGTGCGTCCCGGTGGGAGTTCGTCGAGCACGCTGACATCTAGGTCGCCGTACACGGTCATCGCCGCGGTACGCGGGATGGGAGTGGCCGTCATGACCAGCAGATCCGGCACCGCTGCGCCCGCCTTGTCGCGAAGGGCCGCACGCTGCTCAACGCCGAAGCGGTGTTGCTCGTCGACGACGGCGATGCCGAGCCGATGGAAGGCAACCGTGTCTTGGATCAGTGCATGGGTGCCAACCACCAGGTCGACCGCACCGCTGGCGAGCCCGTCGAGTACGTCGCGACGCTGGGCCGCGGCAGTGCTCGAGGTGAGCACCTCCACCCGAATTGGTCGCGCACCGAGAAGGTTGGTTGGGTCATCCACGCTGAGATCGCCGAGCATCGCCTCAATGGCTCGGCCGTGTTGCTCGGCAAGCACCTCCGTGGGCGCCATCAGCGCACCCTGGCAGCCGCCGTCGACAGCAACGAGCAGGGCCGACACCGCCACGAGGGTCTTGCCCGCGCCAACGTCGCCCTGCAGCAGCCGATGCATTGGCACCACCGATGCCATGTCGTGATGAATCTCGTCGATCACTCTCGCCTGTGCCCCAGTGAGGTCATACGGGAGAGAGGCATGGAATCGCCGCACCAAGTCGCTGTCGCTCGGATGGGCGACTCCCCCTGCCTCGTTCTCGATCGCAACCTTGCGCTGAACAAGCACTGCCTGCACGCGCAGCAGCTCGTCGAAGGCGAGCCGGCGTCGTGCCGGTTCGACATCGTCGATGCTCTCGGGGCGGTGGATTGCCGACATGGCCGCAAACCGAGTCAACATCGCGTGCCGTTCGCGCATGGGCTCGGGCAATGGATCGGCAATCGAGCGGGCGGAACACCGCCGCAGGGCTTGCTCGATCAACGAGGCCAGTTCCCAGGTGGTGATGCGTGACTTCTCGCTCTGCGGGTACACCGGCACGACGCGGCCCGTGCGATCGCCGACAGGATCGACGACGGGGTTGGTCATCTGTGGCACACCACGAAAGTTTTCAACTCGACCGAAGACGGCAACCGTGAGACCCGGTGTCAACTGCCGGGTGCGCCATCGCTGATTGAAGAAGGTCAGCGACATTGCACCGGTGTCATCACCCACCCGGGTGACCACCATGGTGCGGTTGCCACGCAGTCGTCGCTCCTCACACGAACGCACCGTGACCACGAGCAATGTCTCCTCGTCGGGCACGAGGTCGATGATGCTGCGCTGGCGGGTGCGATCGATCCAACGACGCGGGTACGTGGTGAGCAGATCGGCGACAGTGGAAATGCCGACGGCGCGCAATGCCGCCAGTCGCGCATCCCCTACACCACGAAGACGTTCAATACCGATCGCTGCGAGGTCGCTCCAGGTCAGCGGGGCATCGGCCGTGGCCGGTGACTCCCCGAACGTTGACCGGTCACCATCGCTCATCGACCGGCCACCCACCCGGCCGTCAGGGACACGACGACGGCATCGCTGACGGCGTGATCGATGACCGCTCCCGATCGGTCGTGTGAGGCGCTCACCTCGCCGAATCTACCCAACACCTCACAGGGGTGACCGGGGCAGGTGCTGTCGGGCCCCGCGACCGATAGCGTGTCGGGGTCGTGGTTCGGTGAGGTACCGGACCTATCCCAAGGAGTTTCGAGACATGGCATCAACGTGTGAGGTCTGCGGCAAGGGTCCGTCGTGGGGCATGTCGGTGTCGCACTCGCATCGTCGGACGAAGCGTCGCTGGAATCCAAACATCCAGCGTGTGCGCGCCCTCGTCGGTGGAGCGCCGCGCCGCATGAACGTCTGCACCCGCTGTATTAAGGCGGGCAAGGTCGTCAAGGCCGGCTGACCACCCCGCCCGACCTAGAATCACTTTCCATGCAGGGAGTCGTCAAGGCCTATGACCCAGCCACCGCGCAGGGTCTGATCATGTGCGATACCGATCTCGCCGATTACGAGATCGCCGATGGTGCTCTCGATGGCTCCGTATTCCGCATGCTGCGTCAAGGTCAGCGTGTCGTGTTTGATCTCGATGATGCAGGTCGAGCCACCGCACTGCGTCTCGGCAGCGAAGTCGACATGGGTACTCCGGGCTACTGAGCCCACCCATCGGTCGACGTCCTCCAACTCCACTTCATCGCTGTCAGCGATGACATAACGCGGCCACCCATCGCTGATAGCGATGGGCTATCGGCACAAACTCACGAACCGAACCGCCGCGATGCGATCTGCGCGAACACAACCGACCACAATGGTTCACACACGCGCAATCTCCGTACGCAACGACGCGGCGGCCCGACACCGGGAGGTCCCCCTTGGCCGGAACCACACAGAACGCTCGACTGACCGCATGGGTTGAGTCGTGGGCCGAAATCCTGCAGCCCGCCGACATCCACTGGTGCGACGGCTCCGCAGAGGAGTACGACGCCCTGTGTGGCGCGCTCGTCGAGGCCGGAACGTTCACGAAACTCGATGATGCAAAACGCCCGAACTCATACTGGGCTCACTCCGATCCCGGCGACGTCGCCCGTGTGGAGGACCGAACATTCATCTGCAGTACATCTGCCGACGATGCGGGCCCGAACAACAACTGGCGAGACCCAGAGGAGATGCGCGCCGAGATGATCGGCCTCTACACCGGCGCCATGCGTGGACGCACCATGTATGTGGTGCCGTTCTCCATGGGGCCGCTCGGGTCACCGATTGCCCACATCGGCGTTCAACTCACCGACTCGGCGTACGTGGCGGTGTCGATGCGCATCATGACCCGCATGGGTCAAGGCGCCCTCGATGCCCTCGGCGGGGGCGACTGGGTGCCGTGTGTGCACTCGGTGGGAGCTCCACTCGCTGACGGCCAGCCCGACGTCGCGTGGCCGTGTGATGCCGACAACAAGTACATCGTGCACTTCCCCGAGACACGCGACATCTGGTCATACGGATCGGGTTACGGCGGCAATGCCCTCCTCGGTAAGAAATGCTTCGCTCTGCGCATCGCATCGGTGATGGCTCGCGACGCCGGCTGGCTCGCCGAGCACATGTTGATTCTGAAACTCACGAACCCCGATGGCGAGTCGAAGTACCTCGCCGCCGCCTTTCCCTCGGCCTGCGGCAAGACCAACCTCGCCATGCTCGTGCCCACCATCCCAGGGTGGCGAGCCGAGACCATCGGGGACGACATCTGCTGGATGAAGTTCGACGATGACGGTCGTCTGCGCGCCATCAACCCTGAAGCGGGTTTCTTCGGTGTTGCGCCGGGAACCGGGTACGACACCAATGCCAACGCGATGGACACCCTGTGGGGTAACTGCATTTACACGAACACCGCACTGACCTCCGATGGAGACGTGTGGTGGGAAGGTGCCAGCGACACACCCCCTGCGCGCGCGACCGATTGGCGCGGCAAACCGTGGACCCCCGAAAGCGACGGGCCTGCAGCCCATCCGAATGCGCGATTCACCGCACCCGCGGCTCAATGCCCGTCGATCGCACCCGAATGGGAGGACCCCGCCGGTGTTCCGATCTCGGCCATCTTGTTCGGCGGACGCCGCCGGTCAACCGTGCCTCTCGTCACCGAGGCCTACGACTGGGAACATGGTGTGTTCCTTGGATCGATCATGGCGTCGGAGACCACCGCTGCACAGCAGGGAGCGGTGGGCAAGTTGCGATTTGACCCGATGGCCATGCTGCCGTTCTGTGGCTACCACTACGGCGACTACTTCGCCCACTGGTTGCGCATCGGGGCCAGCGCCGACCCGTCGAAGTTGCCCCAGATCTTCTTTGTGAATTGGTTCCGGCGCGACGATGACGGCCGATTCCTCTGGCCCGGCTTCGGTGAGAACTCCCGCGTGTTGAAGTGGATCTTCGAGCGGGTGGATGGTCGCGCAGATGCTGTCGACACGGCAATCGGACGCCTGCCTACATCAGACGCCCTCGATACAACGGGCCTCAGCATCGATGCTGCAGACCTCGACGAGATCCTCCGTGTCGACACCGACGGGTGGAGCGCCGCCATCGGCGAAATCCGCGAACATTTTGCGCGTTTTGGTGATCGCCTGCCCGGAGAACTCGACGCTCAGGTCGACCGCCTCGCGTTGGCACTCAGCGCCAGTTGACCCACACCGCTAGCGTTATGCGGGTGACCTCCCGCCGCACCATACGATCGTTGCTCCTCGCTGCCGCTGCCGTGCTCGGCACGAGTGGTTGCGCGACATTCACCGATGCCAACGATGTGATTCGAGTGGGCGATGGCGACCTCGTCGACACCGTTGAACAAGGCGACTTCGACGCGTTGCTCACCGAGTTCGTCGCTCGCCCCGACGTCTTCGGCACCACACCGGCCGCCGACGGTGTGGCCGATGCCGACCAGGCGCGGTACCTCATGTCGGCACTGGTACGTGCCAGCGCGATCGATGTCCTCCTCGCAACCGCTGGCACCGCCATCGATGACAATGACCGAGCCCCGGTGCTCGATGTCCTCGAGAGCGATCACCCGTGGCGCTCACTCAGTTCAGAGTTCCTCGACCTCGTGGTCGATTCCCAGACCGACGTGGTTCGCAGTGCATTCGACCGCGTGGACCCAGCCACTCCTGAACAGCTTGAAGAGCTCTACGCCGATCATCCGGCGATGACCGGATTGATGTGTGTGCGACACATCCTGGTGGACACCCGCGATGAGGCCACCGCAGTGATCGAACGCCTTCATGCGGGCGAAGAGGTTGCAGCTGTGGCAGTTGAAGTATCTACCGAGCCGGCCGCAGTCGACACCGGTGGCGCACTTGGCACCGCCGACAACGCATGTATCCCGGTCAGCCAATACAACGCCGGCTTCGACCCCGGCTTTACCCGAGGCGCCTACGCCACGCCGACGGCGGCGATCTCGCCGCCAGTGGAATCATCGTTTGGATGGCATGTGATCGTGCATCGCCCCTGGGACGAAGTCGGTGATGATGTCGTTGCTGCCCACATCGGCACCGACTCCGCCGTGCTGCGCGTTGACGGCCTACTTGCCGCCGGCAACATCGAGATCGATCCCCGATACGGCACCTGGGACGCGGCCGAATCCTCAGTGATCCCTGTCGGATGATTCATATCGTCGGCCTCGGTCCCGGCGACGAGAGATGGGTGACGGCCCACACCCGCGACGTCCTCGCATCAACAGACCGACATCACGCGCGCACGCTGCAGCACCCGGCGGCGTCGATCATGCCGGCTGGCACCGTGAGCCACGACGACCTCTACGAGACCAGTGACGATTTTGATGAGGTGTACAACCGGATTGTCGATCGGTTGCTACATGACGCATCGAGCAAATCAGATATCGCCTATGCCGTACCGGGGTCTCCGGCAGTACTCGAACGCACCGTTGAATTGCTGAGAGAACGCTGCGACGGCAGCGACATCGTTGTTCACCCGGCGATGTCGTTCCTCGATCTCGTATGGGCCCGACTTGGTATCGACCCGATCGAGGTTGGAGTGACCCTCATCGATGGTCACCGCTTTGCAGTGGAGGCAGCGGGACGTACCGGCCCACTGCTCGTCGCCCACACCCACGCGGATTGGGTACTCGCCGAGATGGCCGGGGCGATCGACGTGGGGCCCGATGATGCCGCAGCCGACATGTTGGCCGCCACAGAGGTGACCTTGCTGATGGGACTGGGCACCAGCGCTGAACGCATCGTGAACACAATGTGGTCGGAAATGCATCGTCATGGCGCCGACCACCTCACAAGCCTGTGGGTTCCACAGCTCGCCCAGCCGGTCGGCGCGGGATACGTGCGCTTTCACGAACTGGCGCGCACTCTGCGTGAACGCTGCCCCTGGGACATCGAACAGACGCACCAGTCGTTGATCCCCCACCTGATCGAGGAGACATACGAGGTGGTGGAAGCCATCGGCGAACTTGATGTCGACGACCCATCGAGCGATGACCACTTCATCGAAGAACTCGGCGATCTGCTCTATCAGGTCGAATTCCACGCGACGATTGCCGAGCAACAGGGCCGGTTCAGCATCGCTGACGTCACTGCCGGCATTCACGACAAACTCGTGCGACGTCATCCCCATGTGTTCGGCGACAGCGACAATGCACCAGCCGACGCCGCCGCGCAGACCGCGGCCTGGGACCGCATCAAACAAGCCGAACGTGGCGGCGCCCCCCAATCGGTGCTCGACGGTGTTCCGGGTTCGCTCCCGTCGTTGGCCCACGCCCACGCCACCCAGCGCAAAGCAGCCAAGGTGGGCTTCGATTGGCCCGATATCTCCGGGGCGATCGCCAAGGTGACCGAAGAGACCGCCGAACTGGCTGCCGAGATCACCATCGGCGATCCTGAGCGACTGACCGATGAACTCGGCGATGTGTTGTTCGCCGTCGTGAACGTCGCGCGACATCTCGGTATCGAACCCGAGACCGCACTGCGAGCAGCCACATCGAAGTTCTCGCGCCGCTTTCGCATCGTGGAGCAATTGGCGCGGGACCGAGGAATCGACCTGCACGCCAGCGAACTCGTCGTCCTCGACGGGTTATGGGATGAGGCAAAGTTGCGCACACACCTGCCGGAGGGCTGATGCGCATCACCATGGCCCACCCCACCGATCACACCGGTGTGGCGCGGTTACCGTTTCGCGAACGCCTGCGCGAGTGGGACCTACCCGGCATGCACCAGGTCATCGGTATCCACCGCCACGAAGTGCGCCTCGTCGAAGTCGACGGTCTCGCGTACGTGGCCAAGGAACTTCCCGATGACCTTGTGCGCCGCGAATACCGGTTGCTCCGTGATCTCGCTGACGACGGACTCCCCACCGCCACTGTCGTTGCAGCTGTCACCGATCGGCCCAATGGGGGCGACGGCATGCTCGTCACCCGACACCTCGATTACTCCCTCCCCTACCGCTCGCTGCTCTCAGGGCGTGGACTGACCATCCCATTTCTCGGCGACCGACTGCTCGATGCGCTCGTTGGCTTATTGGTCCGGCTGCACCTCGCTGGTTTCTACTGGGGTGACTGTTCTCTGTCGAACGCGCTCTTTCGCCGCGATGCCGGCACGCTCGCCGCCTACGTGATCGACGTGGAAACCGGCGAACGACACAACGAACTCACGGCTGGCCAACGCCAACTCGACCTAGCAATCGCCTGCGAGAACGTTGCGGGCGGACTGTTGGATCTGCAGATGGCTGATCGTCTCACGGCCGATATCGATCCATTCACCGTCGCCGATGACCTGGCTCACCGCTACGACGCCCTGTGGGCCGAGTTGACCCACGACACACCAATCGCCGGGGGCGACGCGATGGCCGTGCGCACCCGGCTCGACCGATTGCACGAACTCGGCTTTGATGCCGGCGAGATTGAGGTGGTCAGCGGCGCCGGCGGTGACGTCGTGAGAGTGACACCACGCGTTGTCGAACACGGCTTTCACGCCGACCGACTGGCGCACCTCACCGGCCTGGACGCAGGCGAAAACCAGGCCCGACGCATGCTCGACGACATCCGAGCCTTCGGCACCACGATGGTGGGCCCTAACGGGCGCCACCCACCTGAAAACGTGGTGGCCGTGCGTTGGCTTGATCGACGTTTCGAGCCGATCATCGCGGCCATCCCCGACGACTTACTCAGCAGGCTTGAGGCGGCCGAGATTTTCCATCAACTCCTCGAGCACCGGTGGTTTCTCGCCGAACGCGTCGGCCATGACATCGCGCTCGAAGATGCCCTGGCCGATTACCTCGATCACGTGCTGCCGCGCTCCGAGCACGAGCGGGTACATATCGACTCGCCGACAGCGGAACTGCCGCGCATCGAACCGCTACCGTGATCGACATCGGCACACCTGTCCCAGGAGGACCCTGACATGTCACAGATCAGTCTCATCGCCGGCCGAGAGGTCCTCGACTCGCGCGGCAACCCCACTGTGGAGGTAGAGGTCACCCTCGATTCAGGTGCGGTGGGGCACGCGATGGTGCCGAGCGGTGCGTCCACCGGTGAGCACGAGGCCGTGGAATTACGCGATGGCGGCGAGCGCTATGGCGGAAAGGGTGTGCTCGGCGCCGTGCGCCATGTGAATACCGACATCGCAGAGGCCCTCATCGGTACCGATGCACGCGATCAGCGCGGGATCGATGCGGCCATGCGATCGCTCGACGGCACCGACAACAAAGGGCGTCTCGGCGCGAACGCCCTTCTTGGTGTCAGCCTCGCCGTCGCCCACGCCGCCGCGGACGATCTGGGACTTCCGCTGTACCGCCACGTGGGTGGCGTAAATGCCCACGTCCTCCCCGTTCCGATGATGAACGTGCTGAACGGTGGCGCTCATGCCGACAACTCCGTCGACTTCCAAGAATTCATGATCATGCCGGTGGGCGCCCCATCGTTCAGCGAAGCGCTGCGATGGGGAACCGAGACCTACCACGCCCTTCGTGGCGTGCTGTCGGCCCGTGGCCTGTCTACCGCAGTTGGTGACGAAGGGGGATTCGCACCCGATCTCGCCTCGAACGAAGCCGCCATCACATTGTTGCTCGAGGCCATCGACACCGCCGGTTTCACCCCCGGTAGCGACATTGCAATTGCACTAGACCCGGCGGTGAGTGAGATTCATCGCGACGGCTCGTACCACCTTGACGGCGAGGGCCGCGTGCTGACCCCCGACGAAATGGCCGCCTACTGGGAGCGCATCGTCAACACCTATCCGGTCGTCTCGATCGAAGACGGTATGGCCGAGGATGACTGGGACGGTTGGGCCGCGCTGACTGCAGCGATCGGCAATCGCTGCCAACTCGTTGGCGATGATCTCTTCGTCACCAACCCGGAACGACTCGGTCGCGGCATTGCCTCATCGGTGGCCAACAGCATCCTCGTGAAAGTCAACCAGATCGGCACACTCACCGAGACGCTGACCGCTGTCGCCCTCGCCACAGAGAACTCCTACACCGCGGTGATGAGTCATCGCAGCGGCGAAACCGAGGACGCCACGATCGCTGATCTCGCCGTCGCCACAAACTGTGGGCAGATCAAGACCGGTGCTCCTTGCCGTTCCGACCGGGTCGCCAAGTACAACCGCTTGCTCCGCATCGAGTCCGAGTTGGGGTCCGCTGCAGCTTTCCGGGGTCGCGCAGCGCTCGCTCCTGGGACCAACGGGTGACACAACCGACGATGTGGGGCCTGAGAGACTGAGCGGGTGAACGGGTCGCGCACACCACGCAGGAGTCGCCTGGCGCGCCGCCCACGCCCGGCCTCAACTGCGCGACGGTCACCGCTTGCGGACCTCACCGGTGGCGTACCACGCGAGGCGCGCATCACCGGACGCGGACGCACCACCGTGGTCCTCGGTGCACTCGCTGGCGTGGTGGTTCTCACCTTGATCGCCTCGCTCGCCGTGATCCCGTGGCGCACCTATGGGGAGCAGGGCGACCGGATCGACGAACTCGCCGATCAGCTCGCGCGCCTGGAGGCGGTGAATGCCGACCTGTCGGCCGAGGTACAGCGCCTGCGCACCGACGATGGTGTTCGCGAGGCCGCCCGCGACGAATTGGGGTACGTGGCCGATGGCGAAGATCGCGAGACAGTGATGGATGCCCCGCTGCTACCAACCGACCTTCCAAACGGTTGGCCCTACGGCGTGATAGCCGACATCATCGCTGCGCGAACCCCGTCGCCCTGACCTCGGCACCACGATCCGACGTCCACGTGGCCGAGGTACTGCTCGGGCGACTAACTTGGCGGCAACGACCGTTGCGACGAAAGGTGCAGGCGATGACCGGAAGTGTTCTCGGGGAGAGGGTTCTGCGCAAGGAGGACCCCAAGTTCCTCACCACCGGAGGTGTGTACCTCGACGACCTCCATCATCCGATGCTTGAGGGAGCCGCCCATGTGGTGTTCGCTCGCTCACCCATCGCCCATGGCACCATCGTGTCCATCGATATCGATGAGGCCGTTGGCATGCCGGGCGTGATCGCTGTGCATACCGCAGCAAGCCTCGGCCTTGAGCCGACACCGGCCATGTTCAACCCGAACGTGAACCGCACCCTTCTCGCCAGCGACCGTGTCCGCTGGGTCGGGGAACCGATCGTCGCCGTTGTCGCTGAGACCTACGAACAGGCCACCGACGCAGCGCAAGCGGTCTTCGTGGACATCGACCCGCTGCCGGCGATCACCGACATGAACAAGGCGCTCACATCCGACACGCACATCTACCCGGCGAACGGGTCGAATGCGGTGTTCGACTCCGTCGCCCTGGGTGGCGGCACGATCTCCGGTGATGAGTTCTTCGACGGCTGCGAAGTCGTCATCACCGAAGAACTGCTGAACCAGCGTGTGGCACCCTGCCCGCTCGAGCCGCGCGCTGCCGCGGCTGTGTGGGCCGATGGCCGCCTGCACCAGTGGTTGTCCACCCAGCACGCTCAGGGATCGGTGGGGCCGATCGCGGCAGCCAACGGGGTCGATGCCGCTGAGGTCCACGTCATCACCCCCGATGTCGGCGGTGGTTTCGGCGCGAAGATCGGGTGCTACTCCGAAGAGCTCATCCTCGGACGTCTCGCTGCCGATGTGCAGCGACCGGTTCGTTTTCGCGAGACGCGCAGCGAGTCGATGATGAACCTCGGTCATGGCCGCGCACAGCACCAGAAGATCACCGTGGGCGGCAGCCGCGACGGGCGCATCACCCACTTCCGACTCGAGATGGTGCAGGACTCCGGTGGCTTCTGCGAGATCGGGACGATCCTCGGTGCCCTGTTCACCCGGCGCATGGCCGCTGGCGTGTACACCTTCGAGAACATCGAAGCCCACTGTGTCTCGGTGGTGACCAACACAACGCCCGTGGTTGCCTACCGTGGCGCCGGTCGCCCCGAGGCCACCGCCGCAACCGAGCGCGCCATGGATCTCTTCGCAGCAGAGATCGGCATGGACCCGGTCGAGGTCCGCCGCAAGAACCTGATCGCCGCCTTCGATCAACCGCATACGACCGCCATCGGCGAGGTATATGACGTCGGCGATTTCGAGGGCAGCCTCGACCGCGCGCTGGCTGCGGCTGGATACGACGAACTGCGCGCCGAACAGGCACGCCGTCGGGCAGCGGGCGAATCGAAGTTGCTGGGCATCGGGGTCAGCACCTATGTCGAGATCACCGGTGGTGCAGGTGCGCCTCAGGAGGATTCAAAGATTGTCATCCACGCCGATGGCACCGGCACGATCTACACCGGCACCTCCCCGCATGGCCAGGGACATGACACCGCGTGGTCGATGATCGCGTCATCGCTCACCGGTATCGACCCAGACCGCTTCACCCTGGTGTGGGGTGACACCGACCTCACACCGGTTGGTGGCGGCACAATGGGATCGCGATCGCTGCAGCAGGGCGGACTCGCCGTGCACCAAGCGGCCGCCGGCGTGGTGGAGCAGGGCCGTCGCATCGCCGCTGGCCTGCTCGAGGCCGACGAAATCGACGTGGTGCTCGACACCGACCGCGGGGAGTTCCACGTCGCAGGTACCCCTGCGGTGACGGCGACGTGGGCGCAGGTCGCTGTGGCGGCTGGCGATGACGGCCTGGTTGAACAAACCACCTTCAAAGCCCCCGGTGCGACCTACCCCTTCGGCGCACATGTCGCTGTGGTCGAAGTCGATGCCGATACCGGCCGGGTGACCCATCTACGTCACATCGCCTGTGACGATGCCGGGGTCATGGTGAACCCGGTACTGGTCGACGGCCAGGTGCATGGCGGTATCGCCCAAGGCACTGCCCAAGCCCTGTACGAAGAGGTCCGCTACGACAGCGACGGCAACCCGGTCACGTCGAACCTTGCCGATTACGCCATGGTGTCGATGGATCTCATGCCCCAGATCGAGCGCATCCCGATGGAAACGCCAACACCGGTGAATCCCATCGGTGCCAAAGGAATCGGCGAGTCGGGCACCATCGGCTCAACGCCCGCAGTGCACTCTGCGGTGATCGATGCGCTCGCCCACCTCGGTGTCCGACACATCGATATGCCGTGCACACCGGAAAAGGTGTGGCGGGCCATCGCCGACGCGCGCTGACACCTGCGCGCTCCACGCGACTCTCACCCCGCCTCGGTACCGATACCGTGACGGGGTGAGTCAATCCCCCATCTTTGCCCACGATCTCGTTCGGGTCTTCGGTTCCGGCGACGCGGCGGTGCGCGCGGTCGACGGTGTTGATCTCGATGTGTCTGCCGGAGAGATCTTCGGATTCCTCGGGCCGAATGGCGCCGGAAAGTCGACCACTGTGCGCATGCTGACCACCTTGTTGCGGCCAACCTCGGGCACCGCCCGAGTTGCCGGATATGACGTCGTCACCGACGCTGACGCCGTGCGGCGAAGCATTGGGGTTGCGCTGCAAGACGCGGCGATTGATCCGTTGATGACCGGGCGCGAGTTACTTCGGCTCCAAGCGACGCTCTATTCGATCCCTCGCACCGACGGTGAGCGACGCAGCGGCGAACTGCTTGAGAGGGTGGGCCTAAGTGCGGCAGCGGACCGGCGCGTTGGCACCTACTCCGGCGGTATGCGCCGCCGGCTTGATCTTGCTCTGGCCCTGATCGGCGAGCCATCGGTGCTCTTCCTCGACGAGCCGACGACCGGGCTCGATCCAATGAGCCGAATATCGCTCTGGGAGGAGATCCGCCGGCTCAACGCCGACGGCACCACGGTTCTGCTCACCACCCAGTATCTCGAGGAAGCCGACCAGCTTGCCGACCGTGTGGCGATCATCGACCACGGGCGGATCGTGCGCGAGGGGCAGCCCGACGATTTGAAGGCCGAAGTGGGTGCGCCGACCTTGTTCATAGATGTGGAAACCTCACTGGTCGGCACGGCCACGAGCGTGCTGGGGACATTTGGCGAGTTGCGCCCAACTGCAGAGGGCACTCTCGGCGTTGGGCTTCACGACGGTGTTGGTGCCGTCTCAGCGGTGGTGCGCGCTCTCGATGAGGCGGGCGTTGCGGTCAGTCACCTTGAAGTGCGAGCCCCCAGCCTCGACGATGTGTTTGCCGAAGCCACCGGCTACCGCCTTGAGGGTGCTGATGCCGACGGGGCGCCACGGTGAGCACACTGGCCCAGACCCGTGCGATGTCGCAGAGATCTGTGCTCGCCCTCGTGCGCCAACCTGCACTCGTCATCCCATCAGCGGTCTTTCCGCTGTTCTTTGCTGCGCTCGGCACCTCGTCATTCTCGCGCGCAGTGAATATTCCCGGCTTTCCCGAGGTCGATTCCTTCTTGGACTTCGCCCTCGCTGGCGCGATCGTGCAAGGAATTCTCTTTGGTTCCATCACGAGCGCAACAGCTCTCGCAACCGATATCGAAACAGGTTTCTTCGACCGTCTACTCGCGGCTCCCACCCAACGAACCGCCATTTTGATCGGACGCCTTGCCGGGGCAATGGCCTACGGGTTTGCCCAGACCCTGTTCTTCGTCGCGGTCCTCGTGCCCTTCGGCTTGCGGATCACCACCGGCGCGGTGGGTCTAATGCTCATGGCTATCGGCGGTTTACTCACCGCACTCGCAGTTGGAGCTCTCATGTCCACTATGGCTCTGCGTACCGGATCCTCTGAGGCTGTGCAGGGCTCATTTCCGCTGCTGTTCGTGCTGTTGTTCTTCTCCTCGGCATTCTTCCCACGCGAGACGATGAGCGGGGCCTACCGCCGCATTGCCGACTGGAACCCGGTGTCGTACCTGGTGGAGGGTTTCCGGTCGCTCACCATCGGTGATGTGAACGCCACCTCGATTGCCCAGGTGGTTGCGCTACCCGCCGCACTGGCCGTCGTGACGATGACCGGGGCCCTCGCGGCCCTCGCAGCAAGGACACGTCGAGGATGAGTTCCACCATCGCACCCGCGTGGGGTCTCGCAATGCGCAGCCTGCGCAATATTCGTCGCTTGCCATCGGCATTCGTACCCGCACTGATGATGCCGCTGGTGCAGGTCATCGCGTTCTCCGGCACCTTTGCGGGTATCACCATGGTGCAGGGCTTCCCCACCGATCGGTCGGTGAACTGGTATCTGCCGCTGGCGGTCACCATGGGATCGTCATTCGCCGGGCTCGGCACCGGTTTCGCAATGATCCGCGACCTGCAGTCGGGCTTCTACGACAGATTGCGCATGTCACCAGCCGGCCGCCGCTCACTTCTCCTCGGTCCGTTCATCGCTGCGTGGGCTCGCGCCCTGATCGCCGTCGTACTGGTGCTCATCGTCGGTGTGACGCTCGGTGCACGGCCCACATCGTGGGTGGCGATTCCATCGTTGATCGCCGTCGGACTCGGCACCGCCACCTTGGGCACGGGATGGGGTATCGGACTCGCCTACCGCTTCGGCGACATGCGCGCCGCGGCCATCATGCAGCTCACCCTCTTCCTCGGCCTGTTCCTGACCGATGCACAAACACCAGTTGATGTGATGCGCGGTTGGTTGGTGCCCGTGGCCACCGTGAACCCGCTCAGCCGGGTGTTGGCCCTCGCCCGGCAGGGTTTCATCGACGACGGGGCGTCATGGGCGACCACCATCTGGGGTCTGATCACCCTCATCGCGGTCAGCACGGCAACGGGGATGTTCGCGATGGCGGGTCTGCGCCACCTGGACGATTAACCATGCGGTACCTCGCCAGCATGAGCCACGGCTGCCGAGGTGGCATGCCGCGGGGATACCGTCACGGGCGTGTCGATCATCGCCCGGCTGCGCATCGCGGTCGCACTTGTCGCCACGGTGGTGGTCATTGGCACGATCGGCTATCGGCTCTTTGGTCTCGGATGGGGCGATGCGCTGTACATGACGGTGATCACGGTAACTACCGTCGGGTATCGCGAACTGCTCGAACCGTCAGGTTGGAACTCACTGTTCACCGTTGTCATCATCGTGACCGGGGTGTCGACCGTGCTCTACACCTTCACCCTGACCGTCCAAGCGGTAGTCGAGGGACAATTGCGTGAATTTGTAGGAAGACGGCGGATGGATCGACGTATCGAGGGGTTTCGCGGCCACACCGTGATTTGTGGCTGGGGTCGAGTCGGTCGTGCCGTGGCCGACGACCTTCGTCGTGCCGGGCATCAGGTCGCAGTCGTCGACAGCGATGCCGATCTGCTGCGCGATCTTGATGTGCCCGTGATCTGTGGCAATGCCACCGCCGACTCAACGTTGCGAGCGGCCGGTGTGGAGCATGCGCGTGCCCTTGTGGCCGCGATTGACGCCGATGCGGACAACCTGATGGTCACCTTGTCGGCGCGCACAATCAACCCGAACTTGTTCATCGTGGCGCGCGCCCGGGCCGATGAGAGCATCGCCAAACTCACCCTTGCCGGCGCCGACCGTGTCGTGAACCCGCAAGAGCTCGGTGCGGCGCGCATGGCAACCTTTGTCGTGCAACCCAATGTGGCAGAGTTCATCGACGTGGTCATGCACGAACGGTCCGTCGAGTTCCGGATGCGCGAGCTTGTCGTACCGGCATCGGCCAGTGGCCTTCACGTCGGCGACGTTCGCTCGCGGGGCAACGTTGTGGTGCTGGCCGTGCGCGGACGAGACGGCGAATTCATCACCGATCCCGATGGCGATATGGAACTGCACCCAGGCCAGATCGTGATCGCCGTCGGTGCTGACGATGCCTGCGATCACCTCGAGGAGGTGCTGGCATGAGCAAGCGCACCCATGTTCTCCTCGACCTCGACGGCACCCTCAGCGATTCCGAACCAGGTATCCGTCGTTCGCTGCAGTGGGCCTGTGAACGCGAGGGGTTCGATATCCCCACCGACACCGAGATCAGGCGGGTGATCGGACCGCCGTTCGAAATCGGACTGCCGATGATCGGTATCCCCGACGACGCCCTCGAGCGGGTGATCGAGACCTACCGGCAGCGTTACTCGACGATCGGCGCCTTCGAGAACACCATGTACGAGGGCATCGACGCGCTCCTCGATCGCCTGCTCGCGCAGGGCTACACCCTCGCTGTCGCCACAGCGAAACCAGAGGCAACCGCACATCCCATCCTCGACTACTTCGGCTTGAGCGACCGTTTCGTGGTGCGCGCCGGCGCCTCGCTCGACGGCTCTCGCCGAACCAAAGCCGAGGTCATCGACCACGCGCTCCACCAGTTAGGAATCGACGCTGACCCTGATCTCGGCGACCACGTAATCATGGTCGGAGACCGAGACCACGATGTGGACGGCGCTCGGATCCACGGCATCCCCTGTATCGGGGTGACATGGGGGTACGGATCGCCCGAGGAACTTCTCAGCGCCGGTGCTGTCGCCTTGGCGGATAGCCCCGCCGAGATCGATGCCCTCGTTGCAGCCCACTACGAACTGGAGCACTGGCGGTGAGCACCCCATCTCAGACCCCCACCCGGTCGGCGGCCGATCTGCGCATGCGCCGCCTCCTGCGACTTCCCGTCGATGCCGCCCCCGCCACACCTGACGAGGCCCGCCGCGCCTTCCAGACGTCCATCTTGGTGGCCACCGTCAGATGCCTGCTGATGTACATCGTGTTCCCCTTCGTTCTTCCCGCTGTCGGTATTGCCAGCGGCGTCGGGCCGTATATCGGCATCCCCATCTCGGTGGTGGCGATCCTTGCCATCGGCTCGAGCGTGCGGAGGTTCTGGCGCGCTGACCACTCAAAACGGTGGCACTACACCGTTCTTGGCGCCCTCGTGATCTGCTTTTTGGTCGTGCTCATCGGGATCGACATCGGCGAACTCATCTCCTGAGCGCAGCACCCCGACGGGCCAACTACGCTCGCGGTCGACCACAGGGCTCTCTATGGGCCATGATGTGGGCACGCGGGATGCCACCGGCACCCCGAACCGCATACACACCACCTCGAGGGGGAAAAGTGGAGATCACCGTCACGATCAACGGCACGGCGCATACCGCCGACGTCGAGCCTCGCACGCTTCTGGTGCAGTTCATTCGCGAGAACGTCGGCTTGACCGGGACGAACATCGGTTGCGACACGTCCTCGTGTGGCGCCTGTTCGATCCACCTCGATGGTGAGGCTGCCAAGAGTTGCACCATCCTCGCTGTGCAGGCCGATGGCGCAGCGGTCACCACGATCGAGGGAATGGCTGCAGCCGACGGCACTTTGCATCCCATGCAGGCCGCGTTCATGGAGAACCATGGCCTTCAGTGCGGCTATTGCACCCCGGGAATGGTGATGGCGGCCACAAGCCTTCTCGCCGAGAATCCATCCCCAACAGAGGAAGAGGTGCGGATCGGCCTTGAGGGCAACCTCTGCCGCTGCACCGGGTACCACAACATCGTGAAGGCCGTGATGGCCTGCGCGGAGTCCTGAGACCGCACCCGAGAAAAAACCGACCATCCGATGAACGCCCGCGATGCCGACACCCTCGGCGCGCAACTCGCCCGAGGAGGCACCCAGTGATCCCAGCAGCTTTCGACTACGTCCGCGCCTCGTCCGCCGAAGAGGCCATCGCTCTACTCGGCCAGCACGGCGACGAGGCCAAACTCCTTGCCGGAGGCCACAGCTTGGTGCCGCTCATGAAGTTGCGCCTTGCGCAGCCGTCGGTGCTGGTCGATATCGGCCGGGTCAATGATCTGTCGTACGTGCGCGACGCCGGCGATCACATCGCCATCGGTGCTCTCACCCGCCATATGGACGTTGAGAACTCTCCCGTGCTCGCCGAGCACGTCCCCCTTCTCGCCCACGCGGCCAGCCATGTTGGCGACCCCCAAGTTCGCCACCGCGGGACCATCGGTGGATCGCTCGCCCATGCGGACCCGGCATCAGATCTTCCGGCGACAACGCTTGCCCTCGGCGCGACCTACGTTGCCCAAGGCCCCAACGGCACCCGCGAGATCGCGGCGGCGGACTTCTATCAGGGCTACCTCACATCGACGCTCGAGGCCGATGAGCTGCTCACCGAGATTCGGGTACCAAAAATGAATGGCGCTGGCTGGAGTTTCCAGAAGTTCAACCGACGCGCACAGGACTGGGCCATCGTCGGCGTTGCCGCGTGGCGGCGTGGTACCGAGAGCGGTGTGGGACTCGTGAACATGGGGTCGGTGCCGGTCCTTGCCGGTGCTGTCTCCGCCGCCATCGCATCAGGGGCAGATGTCGCTGATGCGGCCGCTCTCGCCGCCGATGACGCCGACCCGCAGGCCGACCTCAACGCCTCGGTCGAATACCGTCAGCACCTTGCCCGCGTCCTCACCGGGCGGGCGCTCAGCGCGGCCAGCGCGTGATTCCGGGCCCGTTCGACGGGCGTATGATCACGGCCAGGTGATACCACATGTGGTCCGACGGCCAGGTCACAAACCAACGACATCTTGACGCCATCGCTGACGCAGAGTTCTCGGCGTACTGGCTTGACGGCGCACACGCTCCCGAGACCAACCCCACACTCGTCCGCAACGAGAACTGCGACCTGTGTGTGGTGGGCGGCGGGTACACCGGACTGTGGACTGCGCTCGTCGCCAAGGAACGCGACCCATCACGTGACGTGGTGGTGTTGGAGGCATCCTCGATCGGTCACGCAGCGAGTGGCCGCAACGGTGGATTCATGGACGCCAGCCTCACCCATGGGATCCGCAATGGTTTCCGACACTTCTCCGATGAAATCGAGGTGCTTGAAGAACTCGGCATGCGCAACCTCGACGAGATCGAGCGAGCGCTGCGCCGCCATGGCATCGAGTGCGATTATCAACGCACCGGCGTGATCGAGGTTGTCGCCGATCAGCACCCCGACTCGTACCGGGCCGAACTTCACGAGGAGTTCGCTCTGCTCGAACGCTTGGGCCACGACGTGGAATGGCTTGAGACCGACGCGATGCGCGCCGAGGTGCATTCGCCGACGTACAACGCCGGCCTGTGGGACCGCAGCGGCTGCGCCCTTGTCGACCCGGCACGACTGGTGTGGGGCCTCAAATCTGCTGCCGAGCGACTCGGGGTGCGCATATACGAAGACACCAAGGCCACCGGGCTCGAACGCGATGGCGTGGGCGTTTTGGTCACCACTCCACTCGGGCGGGTGCGCGCAGGCCGGGTAGCGCTCGCCACCAATGCATTCCCACCCCTGCTGCGGCGTATCAACAACTACATCGTTCCGGTGTACGACTACTGCATGATCACCGAGCCACTCAGCGATGCACAGCTCGCCACGATTGGGTGGGGGAATCGGCAAGGTCTCAGCGATAACGCGAACCAGTTCCACTACTACCGCATGACATCGGATAATCGAATCCTGTGGGGCGGCTACGACGCCATCTACCACTGGGGCGGCAAGGTCGCCACGGAACTCGAGAGCCGGCCCGAGTCGTGGGCGCTGCTCAGCCAGCATTTCTTTGAAACATTCCCCCAACTGGAAGGGGTGCGCTTCAGCCATATGTGGGGCGGCGCGATCGACACGTCAAGCCGATTTACCGTGTTCTGGGGCAAAGCCATGGGTGGCCGTGTGGCCTATGCACTCGGGTACACCGGCCTCGGCGTGGCTGCGGCACGATTCGGCGCCACCACCATGCTCGACTTGTTGTACGGACGGCGATCACTCGCCACCCAGACAAGTCTTGTCCGCGACAAACCCTGGCCGTACCCACCTGAACCGTTCCGGTTCCTCGGCATTCAAATGACCCGCTGGTCGCTCGGCCGCGAGGACAGCACCGGCAAACGCAACCTGTGGCTGCGTGCGCTCGACCGTGTGGGGCTCGGCTTCGACTCGTGAGCGTTCACCACTAGCCTGCGTCACATGTCCCCCGAGTCGGTCCGTGACGACCTTGCCGCACAGGGTTACATCGCCGATGTCGGGCTAGCGACAGCGGTCTTTCTCGCGCGTGAACTCGGCCGCCCACTGATGCTCGAAGGCGATGCCGGTGTCGGCAAGACCGAACTCGCAAAAGCGATCGCTGCCAGCACCGGCGGAGAACTCATTCGACTGCAGTGTTACGAGGGCATCGATGCCTCTCAGGCGGTATACGACTGGGACTACACGCGCCAACTACTGCATCTACGCGCCGCCGAGGCGACGGGCGCGATGGAGGGACGCACAACCGAGTCGGTTGAAGCCGAGTTATATGACGAGAGGTTCCTCGTGCGACGAGCCGTGCTGCGTGCCATCGATCATCACGAGGGGCCTCCGCCGGTGCTGCTCATCGATGAGGTCGACCGCGCCGATGACGAATTCGAGGCCTATCTACTTGAGGTGCTGTCCGATTTTCAGGTGACCGTGCCTGAAATCGGAGTATTCCGCGCTCAGCGCCCGCCGGTCGTGGTGCTGACGTCGAACCGCACCCGCGATGTGCACGATGCGCTGAAGCGACGCTGCCTCTATCACTGGGTCGAGCATCCAGACCTCGAGCGCGAAATCGAGATTGTGCGTCGCCGTGTTCCTGAAGCTGACATCGCCCTCAGCACCGAAGTGGCTGCGGCGGTCGCTCATCTGCGAGCAATGGAGTTGTACAAACCACCGGGGGTTGCAGAGACGATCGACTGGACGGCCGCTCTTGCCCGTCTCGGGGTGCGACATCTTGATGCTGCATCCGCGGAGGCAACTCTCGGCACCGTGCTGAAGTACCGAGAAGACACCGAACGGGTGGTGTCGCACGGCATCGACGACCTGGTCGCGGCGGCGCGCAGCGACGCCGGACGATGAGCAACGCGACGGCGATTGCCGTCGCCTTCGTCGATCGGCTTCGCTCCACCGGGGTGGACGCTCCGCTGTCGGCCACTATCGAGTATCAGCGTGCTCTCGGCGCGCTCGGTATGGGGTCGCGCGACGCGGTGTATTGGGCAGGTCGCACAACCCTGGTCCGGCGACGCGAAGACATCGCCGCGTATGACACCGCCTTCAATACTTTCTGGGATGACCACAGCGTGGCCCCCTACGAACCGCCCTCGGTGGCCATGTCCATCGCGGTCGATGACGGGGAGTCACCCGACGATGACGATGGTGGTCTCGATGGGCATGAGACCGACGAAGCACCATCGATCGAGTTGCGTTTCAGCGCCGCCGAGGTGCTGCGCCATCGCGATTTTGCCTCATATTCGAACGATGAATTGGCCGAGGCCCGGCGTTTGATGGGTCGTCTACGAGTGACCGGGTCGCCGCGGCGGTCTCTGCGTCTGGTGAACGGCCACGGTTCACGCCCGCGGATGGATCTGCGACGCACTGTGCGGGCCGCGCTCAGCACCGGTGGCGAACCTCTGCAACGACACTGGCGTCACCGCGGTATGCGCCCCCGGCGACTGGTGCTCCTCCTCGATGTGAGCGGATCGATGGAACCGTATGCACGAGCTCTGGTGCGGTTCGCCCATGCCGCGGTCATCGGCCGACAGCGGGTGGAGGTATTCGCTCTTGGCACTCGGCTCACGCGGATGACGCGGGAGCTGTCTGAACGCGACCCTGATGCGGCCGTGGCCCGAGCCGCACGTGCGGTGGTCGACTGGAGCGGTGGCACCCGTCTCGGAGACGGCCTGAGAGAGTTCAACCAACGCTGGGGACAGCGCGGTATGGCCCGCGGCGCCACGGTCGTGATCCTGTCCGATGGTTGGGACCGCGGCGATCCGACCGTTCTCGAGGAACAGATGCTACGGCTGCGCCGTCTCGCCCATCGGGTCATCTGGGTCAATCCCTTGAAAGTCACCCCGGGCTACGCCCCGCTCGCGCGGGGCATGGCCACGGCGCTCCCACACCTGGATGCGTTCGTGGAGGGCCACTCGATTGACGCAATGGAACGGCTGGCCGCGGAGATCAGCAGGTGATCACCGTTTGTCCCGACCCCGCCTGGCCGCGCCATGATGTCGGCGTAATGAAAGGACCCCGTGATGCGTGAACTTCTTGACGATCTGGATCGGTGGCGCGCGGCTGGCACTCGGGTGGCAATCGCGCGGGTGGTCGCCACCGACGGTTCAGGGCCGCGCGGCCCGGGGGCTGCGATGGCGGTAAGCATCGACGGTGAGGTCGTTGGCAGTGTGTCAGGTGGATGCGTTGAAGGTGCGGTGGTCGGCGAGGCCCTCGCCGTGCTCAACGGCGAACGCGATGCGGGCATGGTGACATTTGGCTACAGCGATGACGAGGCCTTTGCTGTGGGCTTGACCTGTGGTGGCACGATCCGGTTGTTCATTGAGGAATTCAACTGGTGAGCATGTGGCCAACCCTGTCGGAACGAATCCGCCTCGGGTCGCCGGTGGCACTCATCACTGTGGTCGATGGACCCGGTATCGGTGGTCATCTATTGGTGCATCCAGATGATGATTCCGTGGTGGTGCTCGGGTCGCTCGGCGACCCCGATCTCGACCGGGTGGCGGCGCGGGACGCCATCGCCGAGCTCGAGGCCGGCCGATCGGGGGTACGCACCTATGGCCCTCGGGGTCAAACCACTCCGGAGGATCTCATCGATGAGCCAACACTCACCGTGTTCGTCGAGTCGTGGGCACCGCCGCCTCAGATGTGGATCTTCGGCGCGGTGGACTTCACCGCTGCGCTGGCTCGCGTGGCGAAGATCCTCGGCTATCGGGTCCTAGTCGCCGATGCTCGCGAGGTGTTCGCCACCACCCGGCGCTTTCCCATGGCCGATGAAGTACGCGTGTCGTGGCCGGGGGATGTCTTTACCGCACGGGGTCATGAACTCGGCCCCCGAGATGCCGTCTGCATCTTGACCCACGATCCGAAATTCGATATCCCTGCTGTGCACGGCGCACTGGCAACGTCGGTGGGGTACATCGGGGTGATGGGGTCACGCACCACACATGACCGTCGGCTGGAACGCCTCGCCGAGGTCGGCATCGATGACCGCGCGGATCTCGACCGGTTGATGTCCCCCATCGGCCTCGATCTTGGGGGCCGCACGCCAGAGGAAACCGCAATTTCGATCTGCGCCGAGATCATCGCGACCCGCACGGGACGCTCCGCACGTCAGTTGCGCACTGCTGAGGGCCCGATCCACTGACCCCAGCACCGCGTCGATGCGTCAATCAACAGTGGGGTCGGCAAATGAGATTCGCCGAGCGCTGCGTTCGGAGAGCACCTGAAGTTCCACGGTGCGGCCTCGCGTCGGCGCATGCACGACAGCATCGCCCACGCCCAGAAACAACATGATGTGCCCCGGGTAGTAGACGAGGTCGCCGACTTGGGCCTCATCACGCTCAACTCTGTCGGCAGCTCGATACTGATAGCGACTGGATCGTTCCAGTTCGATACCTGCAGCCGACCAGGCCCAACTGGTGAGCCCAGAGCAGTCGAATGCCTCGCCCTCGGCACGGGCATACCGCCGGTAGGGCACGCCGAGTTGCGTAATTGCGGCAACGACCGCCACCTGTCCGTCAAGCGGAGACGCAATCCACGCCGCAACCAACTCATCGGCGTCGAGACCGAGGGCGTCAGCAGCTGTGATCGCCACCCGGTCGCGCATGTCGACCCAATCGAGATAGGCCCATGGGTCGCCGGACTCCGACCACCGTTGGTGGTGGTCCAGCGCTGCAACAGCATCGTCGACGATTGTGGGATGCTCAGCCACGGGTTCGCCGGCCTGCGCAGCGCCCGGGGCCAGCACGAGCGATCCCGCAAGTGTGCAGGCAGCAAGGATGAGGCGGAAGGGGGTCAGCGACAACATGATGAATCTGTCTGTCACCACGGGGTCGCCGTGGAATCGACACATTATCGTCATAATTTCGCAATATGTACTCATGTGACGGCGACCCCTCCCTGCCTGCGATACTCCGGTGATGGGTCCCGCCGCCGTCCTTCTCGCCGCGGGCGCGGGATCACGCTTCCGTGGGAACGTCCACAAACTCCTCGCGCCCCTTCATGGACGGCGCCTCATCGATCACGCGCTCGATGCCGCCCTCGACGCCAATATCGGACCGGTGATCGTGGTCACCGGTGCGCTCGATGCCACGACGTTGGGCCTCGACGGCCGTCCCGCTGGCACGATCACGATCGTGCACAACGAACAGTGGACTCACGGTCAATCGGGGTCATTGCTGCTCGCAGCCCAGACAGCGAGCGAGCAGGGCCTCGATGCCATCGTTGTTGCGCTCGGTGATCAACCCGCGATCAGCCCTGCGGCATGGCGCGCTGTTGCGCACAGCACCTCCCCGCTCGCGATCGCCGACTATGGCGGCGAGCGAGGTCACCCGGTCCGTATCGCCGCGGAAATGTTCGCCGAGCTGCCCAACCATGGCGACACGGGTGCCCGTGACCTACTTCGACATCACGTCCACCTCGTCGAGCCGGTACCGTGTGCCGGGTCGCCCGCCGATGTCGACACCGTCGAGGAGCTGGAGAAATGGCCGAGACAATCACCAACGAATTCACCGTAAACCGCCCCATCGAGGAGGCCTGGCCGGTGATCTGCGATGTGGAACGCATCGCTCCCTGCCTACCGGGGGCGCAACTGCAAGAGATCGAGGGCAACACCTATCGGGGCGTTGTCAAGATCAAGCTCGGCGCAGTGAATGCCAACTTCAAGGGTGAGGCCTCCTTCGTTGAACGCGACGATGACAACCACCGCGCGAAGCTCACCGCATCGGGGCGTGATACCGGCGGGCGCGGCAATGCCAGCGCTGACGTCACCGCCGAGGCCGAAGCCCTCTCGCCCACCAGCACTCGCTGCGTGGTGACGGCCGAACTGCACATCACCGGCAAAGTCGCACAGTTCGGGCGGGGCATCATGGGCGATGTCTCCAAGAAACTCATGAACCAGTTCTCGGCAAATCTCAACGAAATGCTCGACGAACAGGGAGCTATCAGCGCAGCCACAGGCGATACCACCACCGACACCGATGCCGCAGCGCCAGCCACCCCCGACGCTGAGGCGGCACCCGACGCTGCACCCTCAACCGTCACCGACGACACCGGCGACACCGAGCGCCCTGGGGTTCGCCGCATCGACGGGCCCGCCGCACAACCCATCGACGTGGCCGGACTCGCCGGACCCGCCGTGCTGAAGCGGTTCGCCCCGATCGGCATCGGTGCATTGATCCTGTTGTTCATCCTGCGCCGCCTGCGGTGACCAACGACGCCGACCGTCGCCGCGTCGCCGAGTTGATCGGCCGTGAGCCAATGGGACGTTTCTCGGTCGTCGTCCGCGATGACGACGGTGACCCGGTCGTCATTGAGAACCAACCATTGCTCGACGACGGCACACCGATGCCCACCCGCTACTGGCTTGTCGGTGCTGCAGTCGCACGCCGTGTCGCAGAACTGGAATCATCTGGCGGCGTTCGCTCCGCAGAGGCTGCCGTCGATGAGGGTGCACTTGCAGCCGCCCACGAGCGTTATGCCACCGAGCGCAACGCGTTGATTCCCGATGACCATGACGGCCCGCGACCCGACGGCGGCGTGGGCGGAACCCGCCGCGGAGTCAAGTGTCTCCACGCCCATTACGCGTGGTTCCTCGCCGGTGGCGATGACCCGGTGGGCGCATGGATCCACCGACGCCTGCACTGCGCCGACGTGCACCTTGGCGACCGCGTCACCATCACCACCCCGGACGCTGCCATCGCGCTCGACACCACCCCAGCCGAACTCGAGCATGCACACCTCGGCCTGCACGACCCACCGGCGCCCGAGGACCTCACCAACGCGATCGCCGCAGTTCGCGATGACATCGACGATCAACGCCGCACCCGAACGATTCTCGCTACCACCATCACCGTCAGCGGCGAAGGCGGCGATCTGCTCGCACGCCTAGAAACCGGCCACGATGCACCCGGCGCCGTCACCATCAATCGCGACACGCTCGAAGAAATTTTCCGACTCGTCGCTACATCCACCCGAGCCGAACGTGGATCCGAGCCAGGCCTCAGCCCCGATGATGCCGACAGCGTTCTGGTCGCCGCAACGACCGCCGTTGCCATCGCGCGCAGTCTTGACATCGACGAGATCACGTTGCAAGGAGCGCGCTAATGCGTACCGGCCGGCAACAACGCCCAACCCGCTTCCGACTCGACAGCGCGCGGCTCGTTCTGCGGCCTCTGACCGACGACGACTTTGCGGCCTGGAGCGAGGTGCGGCGTAGAAATGAGGACTGGCTCGTTCCGTGGGAACCGCTGCGAGCGCCATATATGCCGGACCCGGCGCGAGAACGCTCCGCCTACGTCGCGCGATGCCGGGCGCGCGAACGCGAGTCGATGAACGACGCCGCCTACCCCTTTGGAATCTTCGTCGATGGCCGCCTCGCCGGCGAGATCAACTTGAACAACATCGTGCGCGGCGCGCTCCAGACCGCCACCATCGGCTACTGGATCGACCGCCGGGTCGCCGGACACTCGTACATGTCGGAGGCGGTCGTGGCGATACTGCGCTTCGCCTTCGAGCGACTCGACCTCCATCGCGTGGAGATCTGCATCGTTCCGAGGAACACCAACAGTCGGCGCGTAGTCGAGAAACTCGACCTACGTTGCGAGGGCACCGCAGAGCGCTACCTCCAGATCGCAGGAGTCTGGGAAGACCATCTGCGATTCGCCATGACGGTTGAAGAGTGGCGTGGCCGCGCTGACGAGTTATGCGCACAGTGGCTGGCCGCCACCTGAACCCACACTCACCAGCATCGGTTCAGGCAGCGGCTTCGGACCGCGGTGCGATCAGGCGTTGCGCAGGGCCTGCCAGGCGGCGGCGCGCTGACGACGCATCTCTGTACGCCGCTTCCACATCTTGGTCTTCCAGTGGCGACGCTGGCGGCTGCGCTTTGCCACCTTCACCCGCGCGACCTCAGAGTCACGGTGGTGTTCGGGTTTCCACGCGGTACCGGGTTCGTGCAGATCCGCCGGATCTTCTCCGGCACTCACCTGGTGAGCGATCTGATCCAGTTCGACGTGGATCCGGTGACGCTCACCGTGGGCGCGTGCTTTCACCTCTTGCTTCGGCTGGAGTGGTGTCTCCGCCGCTCGGTGACGCTGGCTCATCGGGCTACCTCCTTGTGGGTGTACGTAGCTCCTCCCCCTGCGATCACCATAGTCGCTGCCACGACGCCCGTGAACGGGACCTTCGTCCCATTCGGTGCTGGCGCCGATCAGCTCTTGTCGCGGCTGGAGATCTTGGCCTTCAACGCCGCGATTCGCTCGGCAAACCACGGCTGACGGGCTGTCCACACCTGCGGACCAAGTTCGGCCTGCACCGCTGCGGCGTGACTTTCGACGCCAGCCATCGACTTGATGGTGGCCTTGGTGAGCACGACGAGGTCACGAGGTGCCGACGCTGCACCGGCAGCCAGATCACGCGCCGCAGCCATCAGCTGGTCATCGTCAACGGCACGGTGCACCAATCCAGTGCGCTCGGCTTCGGCGCCGTCGAGGACCTCACCAAAGATCACCGAGGCAAAGGTGGCTTGGGGACCGACGATGCGACGCTGCATCCATGTGTGCCCGCCCCCCGGGTGCAGACCGATCTGCAAGAAACGGGTATCGAATTTTGCGCGACGAGCGGCCAGGCGTACATCGCACCCGAGCGCCAAGTTCATTCCCGCTCCGACGGCAGCCCCGTTGACGGCCGCGATCGTCGGCAATGTGGACCGGGCGATACGCAAAAAGCCCTCATAAATGCGCCCGAGACTGTCCGCGGATGCGGTTTGGAGGTTGCCGAGGTCGGCGCCTGCGCAAAACGCCGATCCAGCGCCCGTGACGATCACCGCAGCCACTGTTGGATCGGCTTCGAAACCGTCCATCGCCGCCACAATCTCGTCGACCATTGGCATAGTCATGGTGTTGCGAGTGTCGGGAGCGTTCAAGGTGAGCGTCGCGATTCCGTCTGAGATGTCGGTGAGCACGTGCGGCATCGGGGCAGTATTCCATCGTGAATCACCAGGTGGTGAATCGCAGACGGCGATTTGGGGCTATTCTTGATACGTTCGCGTGAACAACGGCCGGCTGTTCGTCGACCGGCGAGCAGTCCCAATTATCAATCCCACACAAGGGGGACCATATTCATGACCAGGACCAAGCGGGTATTGGCAGGCTTTACAGCCGCCGCCTTGGCACTGTCGCTCACCGCCTGCGGTGACGACAGCTCCGAGCCCGACGCAACAGACGCACCGGCTCCGGCCGGCGAAGATTCAGAGCCGGCCGCCGAGCCCGCCGCCGAAGGTGGCGACTTCTCACTCGGTGTCGCATTCGACACCGGTGGACGTGGCGACGGAACGTTCAATGATGCTGCCGGTCGCGGCGCCGACGTTGTGGAGGCCGACCTCGGCGCCACCGTGCAGGAGCTCGAAGCCAACAGCAACGAAGACCGCCAGCCCAACTTGGAGGCCCTCGCGGGCGCTGGAAACGACCTAATCGTGGCCGTGGGCTTCGCCTTCGGTGACGCACTCGGCCCCGTCGCAGAAGCCAACCCCGAGACCTGGTTCGGTTGGATTGACGGCTACTTCGACGGCCCGAACATCATCACCACCGCCTTTGCCGAGCACGAGGGCTCATTCCTCGTCGGTGCTGCTGCCGCTCTGAAGAGCGAGAGCGGCACGATCGGTTTCATCGGCGGCCAGGAAATTGACCTGATCAAGAAGTTTGAGGCTGGCTACATCGCTGGCGCCATGGCTGTGAACCCCGACATCGTCGTGGAGTCGCAGTACCTCGGTGCTGCCGGTGACAACGCTGCCTGGGGCTCCCCTGACAAGGCCAAGGAAATCGCTCTTGCGTGGTACAACGCTGGCGCCGACGTGGTCTACACCGCGGCCGGTGGCTCTGGTCGTGGCACCATCGAGGCTGCGGTTGAGGCCGGCGAGGGCAAGTGGGCCATCGGTGTGGACTCCGACGAATACTTCGTCGACACCCCCGAGCAACAAGCCCACCGCCTCACCTCGATGCTCAAGCGTGTCGACACCGCTGTGATCGAGATGGCAAACGCTGTCAACGACGGCACGGCCGAAGGCGGCTTCTACCCGTTCAACCTCGCCAATGACGGCGTCGGCTACGCCACCTCGGGTGGTCACATCGACGACATCGTGGACGAGCTCGAGGCCCTGAAGGCACAGATCATCTCTGGCGCCATCACCGTCCCGACCGTTCCCGGCGAAATGGCCGAGATCTCCGACGCCGCCGGTGATGGTGTGTTGCGTTTGGGTGGGATTTTGCCTGAGACGGGGAACTTGGCGTTCTTGGGGCCACCTGAGTTCGCTGGTGCGGAACTCGCGGTGCAAGAAATCAACGCGGCGGGTGGTGTGCTCGGCA
>Ga0181604_10000059_pt1 | contig 94444 bp, 87 predicted proteins | sample 041ome_12_FD_148663 | JGI IMG/M metagenome (GOLD analysis project Ga0181604, IMG submission 148663) | Coastal salt marsh microbial communities from the Groves Creek Marsh, Skidaway Island, Georgia - 041410US metaG (spades assembly) | ecosystem: Environmental > Aquatic > Marine > Intertidal zone...
CGGGGCATTTGGTGGCGAGCGTGCTGACTGCCGCCCCGGATACTTTTCAGCATCCTTACTTTATTGACTGCCGAGCTGTGCCCTGGGTGGTCAATCCGGACTTGCCCGATATCGGCCTTAAAGTGCTCCGCGTGAGTCAGGAGACCGGCTACATCTCGCTAATGGTTCGCCACAACGGTGTGGCTGCGGCCCATAATCACATCGGAGGTTCGGATTTTCTCGTCCTCGAAGGCGCGCTCGGTGTCCGCGCCGGCCCGCCCGAGGGCTACGGGCCCGGGACCTGGTTCTACGAGCCCTCGGGCGCGCGCCACGACGCGACGCAGCGGATCTCGGAGGACGACTTGATATACACCGCCAATGTCTACGGCCCACTTACATTTGACACCGGTCCCGGCACGCCTATTGTCGCTGTGGTCAGTTGGATGGATTACGTAGCGCTTGCGGAGGCGGGCGGCATTCAACTGGTGCCCAATACCTTTACCAATGACAGCAGCTTGTTGGCGTGGGCGCCCATCGGCGAATCTGCGGCCTGACCGTTGGGATGTCTAAATAGTCGCTTACTATCACTGAAAAGGTCTACTTCACGCAGACGCCAGTGTTGCTCCATCGCCCTGATGTGTTGGTTTCGCAAGGGCTCTGAAGGAGCGGGATTTCTTACCTCGCACAGTGAGCGGCTCAACTCCGTCTGGACGCGAGACTCAGCTGTGTTGTGTGCTGACGCAAGTGAGCCCTTGGTATCCTAGTGCGCGTTGTCGAATGCTTTGGGGTAGCGTCCCAGCAGCAGTATCAGGACGACTGAAACCAGAAACAGCCCCGACGCAATAGCGTAGCCAATATCATAGCTGCCGGTCGCGTCATACACTGAGGCAAAGATCATGGGCGCCGTGCCGGAGCACACGGCGAGCGTCGCGTACAGAATCGAGTAGATTTTGGCGTAATGCGCCAACCCGAAATATCGCGCCGCGAGGAACGCCATCAGGTCCAGTTCCGCGCCCGCGGCAAATCCGATCAAGAAGGCGGCGAGCGCTGCGACTTCTAGGCTTTGCTGGCCGTGAAGCAGCGTGGCCCCCACTGCGGGTATGGCGAGGCAGAAAGCGGCGACGCCTGGCGCCCAAAAACGGTCCACCAGATAACCGACTACGACGCGACCAATAATGATTGAAATACCAAAGACGCTTTGCACCGAGGCCGCTTGCTCGCGACTGAGCCCGTCATCGGTCAGTGAGGGCAGCAAATTGGGGCCGATTCCCGAAAACCCTTGGTACGCAAACAGGATCGAGAGCAATAACACCCAGAAGCGATAGCCTCTGACCGCCTCGCCCAGCGTCAGACCCGTTTGAAGAGCGCTGGCCGCCTCGTTATCAGCAGAATCTTCAGCTTCAGTGTGCGCCTCCAGTGGTTTGAACAGAAGGTATAGTGTGGGCCACGCCAGTAAGATCGGCACCAACGCTAAACCCATGTAGGCGCCCCGCCATCCGTAGTTATCAGTGAGCCAAACGGTGTAGTGCGGGGCAATCGAGGCGCATATGCCTGTGCCCGTGAGGGCAAGCCCTAGCGCCAGCCCCCGGCGCTTGAAGAAACTGGTCGCAATGGCGCGCGTCCAGGTGACGGGGATGGTACCGGCGCCCAAGAGCGCCATCATCCCGTAGGCCAGAAAGAGCATCCACAGCTCCCCTTGTAATTGGGAGGCAGTGAACAATCCCAGAGATAAACCGAGCATTGAGGGGAGGGCGACGCGCCGGGGGCCGTACTTGTCGTTTAACCAGCCGATGAGCGGAGAGGTCAGTGCGCCGAGGCCGGAGCTAAACAGGATCGCCGCTTGAAACTGCGCGCGACTCCAGCCGAACTCTTCCGTGACGGGGGCGACCAGCGCGCCGATCGAGTAATAGGGCAGCACAAACGAGCTGCTGATGATGCCGATGCAGGTCGCCATGATGAGCGGCCAGCGCTGGGCTAATTCTTGCTCGGAAGTCGCCATGTTATGCGCCCACCCGGAGCAGCCTTTTCGCATTATTCGCCATAATATCGGCGAGCGAGTCATCAATATCACGGGTCATTGCGTGCTCGTCCCAGCCCGAAAAATTGGTGCCCAGCAGCAGCTTTTCGGTCCCCATGATCTCGATCACCCAATTCAGCACTCTGGGGTCATGAACGTGAGTATCGAACCACAATTTCTTTAGCGACTCCTCGAACGCCCCCTCGTAGCGCAAATGCTCGGGTACCCAGGGGCGTTTAGTGCACGCGCGATTAAAGCGTCCCACCAGTGACGTCATGGTGCCCCCCGCATGACTGAGGCAGATATCGATTTTGGGATGACGGTGCAGCACGCCGCCGTAGATGAGCGTCGCCACCGCGATCGACTCCTGCGCGGCAAAACCTGTGAGCAAGTCGAGGTCGAATTGTTTGAGATTCGGATCCCCTGCGGGGCCATCGATCCCCGCAGGGGCCGGATGCATCATGAGTGGCACGTTGAGCGCGACCACCTTTTCATAAAAAGCATCCAAGCTCGGGTCATTTAGCGGCTTACCAATGTCGGTGCCGATGTAAGCACCCAACAGATCGAGTTCGGTCACCGCGCGCTCCAGCTCGTCGCAGGCGGCAGAAATATCTTGCATGGGCAGGGCGGCAAAGCCGGCGAGTCGGGTTGGAAAATCGTTGATCATCGCCGCCAGCGCATTGTTGTGTTCTCGGCAGAATGAGATCGCATCCGCCGGTGCAATGTGATGGAAGTAGGTTAGGGGGTTGGGTGAAACCACCTGAAAATCGATGCCAGCGGCATCCATATTACGGATGCGAATCTCCGCTTCCATAAAGGGACTACCTTCATACCGCACGCCATCAAGTCGGTAATTGCCAACCCGGAACCACGGCTGACCCGACGTGGTGTAACCGATTTCGGGTCCGTGTCCACCGGCAGTGCCCATCGAGCCCGCCAGCACAGCGTGCGCATGAATATCGATGGATCTTGCGGCTGCCAGCGCGCTGCTATGGCTCATGAGAATCCTTACTCGATTCTTGAATTAAGGGGTATGCGTCGTCCGAATCATTCTTCCGGCGCGATCACCAGAGGCATGCCGTCAAGATGGGGTCCGATGTCAAGTTGACAGCTGAGTCTAGAGCGCTCCGGGTCGTAGTGTTCCGCGTATTGCAAAAGCATCAGTTCAGCTTGATCTCTGTCAGGGAGCTTACTCATCCAGGCAGGGTCAACCAGGATGTGGCAGGTGGCGCAGGAAGTGCACCCACCGCAGATAGCCTCGACACCGATGTCCTCGTCGTAGAGCATCTGCATCAGGGTCTGGTGCCCGGTGCCTTGTGCCACGATCCGCTCTTCGCCCTCGCGCGTGGTGACCTTTACGCTGATGCCGTCGCTCATGAGTTGCTCTCTCCTTTATTGTTAATTGCTGGGTCGCCAGTAACCCCCAGACCTAGCCCGCCGTCTATATCGATCATTGCCCCGGTGACCCATTCGGCACACACCAAATAGGCCATGGCCTCGGCGATTTCCTCGGCGGTCCCAATGCGGCCCAGAGCGTGTAAGTCTGACATCCCTTCGAGTCGTTGTAATGCGGTAGTGTCGTCCATTAAGCCGGCCCGCTGATTGATCTCGCTGAAGACCGCGCCCGGGAGCAAGCAGTTTACGCGGATCTTTTGCGCGCCGAGTTCTGCCGCCAACACGCGCGTGAGACCTTGCACGGCGGCCTTGGTAGTGGCATAGGCCGAAGCGCCCGGAAACGCCCGTCGAGTATGGATCGAGCCGACAAATATCACCGCGCCTTCGGTGGTAGCCAGATGCGGGGTACAGAGTCCGGTGAGCAGCATGGCTGAAATGACGTTGCTGTTGAAAATGTCCTGCAAGGCAGCTTCCTCGAGCTCGGTAATCATGCCCCGATACATATTACCGGCGTTATTGATTAAGGCGTCGAGTTTGCCGCCGTGCTCAAGTGCTGCGGCGACCAGCTTTTGTCGGTCTGCGGCCACGGTGATATCGGCGGCGACACCGCGGCAACCGGGACCCAATTCCCGCGCAGCGGATTCAATTTTTTCGGGCCGGCGCCCGCAGATCGTGACCCGGGCGCCCCGCTCGATACAGTAGCGCGCTGTGCCGAGGCCGATACCCGAGCCCCCGCCGGTAATGAGAAGGGACATACCCTCAAGCGATCTCATTCAGTTGTCTCAATAGCGAGCGCCCAACGAGCCATTTCTCGGAGCGCGTCGGCGTGATCGGGTTGGAGTAGCGAGTTGCGATCGTGCCCGAGCGCATCGTAAATCACCCGCCCGCTGGCGTGTTGATAGCGCCACATCACCGGTTGAGGATTAGGCATGGCCACACTCGTTGCGCTAGCCAGTACCTCGGCGTTGGGCGATAGGGACAGACCGGTATAGAGCTCATCGAACACCGTGAATGACCGCGACTTCAGTAACGGATTGTCGGGAGAGGGCGTCACCGTGATTGCTTCCGGCTGGGGGTGCCAGCTGGTCCCCCATACCCAGTGCCCGCCGAGTAATGTCGTCCACTCTGGCCAATCTGAAAAGCAAATGCTGGCAGTATGAAGCCCGAGTAAAGCGCCACCCTGCGCTAAATAGGTTGAAAGCGCCGCTTTGGCTGAGGGGGAGGGTGAGTAAGCTTCCGTCTCACGATAGGGGTCATACTTTTCACCGATCATTTCCCAGCGCAACGCATTCATTGTGACCAGGTCGACAGGGCTGTCGGCAAGGCTTGCCAGGCCGGCTTCCATATCGGTTTCGATTCGCGAGGTGATACCCAGCGGCGCAAGCATCTCCGCGAGCGCCTGCGACGAGGCGTGGAAGTCGTGAAAGATCCCGCCACTGAGAATGAGCTGTGAGTAGCCAGTTTTCATTCGCGGGGGAGGTGCGCCATGACGCTGGTAGAGACGCCGCCGTCGACGACCAGTTCGTGACCCGAGATGTATTTTGCGCCTTCCGAATCGAGAAAGAGCACTGCTTCGGCTATATCAGCCGCTTCCCCGAGACAGCGCAAAGGCACACCGCCGCCGCGCACCGCGCGGACCTTGGGATTTTCAAAAATAGGTTTAGACATGCCCGCGTCGATCATCCCCGGGGCGATCGCATTGACGCGAATCCCCTTTGGGCCCCACTCGATAGCCATCGCCTGGGTCATATTGGCCATGGCGGCTTTGGTCGGCCCGTAGAGCCCGACTCCGGGGGCCGGATGGATCCCATTGATCGAAGTAAAATTGATGATGTGTCCCGAGCCTCGCTCTATCATAGCGGGCGCAATCGTTTTGGCGCAGAAGCAGCTGCCCAGCAGGTTGACGTGGACGACATCGATGTAATCTTGGAAAGACTGCTCTTCCATGGCGCCAAAGCGCACAATGCCGGCGTTGTTGACCAGTAAATCGGGCGTCTCGCCAAAGGCACTAAACGCCGCGGCAACCTGCTCGGGTGAGGTGACATCTGCCTCGATGCCAACGGCATTGGGGAGCTGTGCAGCGGCACTGGCCACCCGTTCCGCGCCCAGATCGAATAGGCCGATGCGGTAACCCGCCTCGCTCAGGCGGCGGGCAACGTCTAGGCCGAGCCCGGCGGCACCGCCGGTGATGACTGCTGTTCTCACGATGTTAGTCCTTGGTTCTTATCAGTTTGTCTGTGGTTGCGCTTATGAGTGATGGGGTCTTGCGGCCTCCCGCCGCGTGGCGGAGGAATCTGCCTGTCACCGGAACCCTTCGGCGACGCGGCTAGTCACTTCGACGTAAGCCCCATGGATGTCACCAGCGCCTTGGTCAGGATCCGTTCGGAGTACTCGCCGACCCGCCAGCCCGGTAACTGCCAATCACTCGGAAGCGGTGTCGAGGTGTCCACAACGCGACCGTCCTTAATGATGTGGCGAAATCGCTCTGGCTCGCCCAGCTGGGTAATGGTCTTTTCCGGCTCGCCATCAAAGACCAGAATATCGGCGAGGTACTCAGGCTTGATGCAGCCCAACTCACCCTCGCGCTTCAGCGCCCGCGCACCCTGTTCGGTTGCGCTGTTAATGGCTTGTAGCGGCGTCATACCCAGATCCTCAACAAAAACCTGAAGCTCGCGATAGTGCCAGTCGCCGTAGGGCGTGAGGCTAAAACCGCTCTCACTGCCCGTTAGGAAGGGCACGCCTGCGTCAAACGCCGCCCTGAGTGTCGAGACGCTCTCGGTGATTTCAGCGCGGAATACCTCGCGCAAGTTCTCGTCGGAGCCGATGGCGGCCCCAAAATCAGCGAGGTTGGCCTGGAACGTGAACGTGGGCACTAGCGGTACTTTCCGGTCCACAACGGCTTTTAAGGCTTCGTCGTCCATATAGGTCGCGTGCAGGATCATGTCGAATCCGGCGACCGCAGCGTCACGGGTGCTGGTCGCGTTGCGGCAGTGTCCGACTACGGGGATGCCGAATTGGTGGGCGGTGTCACACACCAATTTCAGTTCATCGAGGGTCCAGGTGGATATTTCTCCCGTTTCTTTTCCTGGGCGAATCGGCAAGCCGCTGACGTGTACTTTGATCCAGTCGACGCCCATTTTTATTTGCTTGTGGATCTCCCGCACGATTTCGTCCGGGGTATGAACGATCCGCGCATACCCGCGTGTGCCTTCATCGGGAAGCAAACGGGCGGCGGTGCCGCCAATGCAATTGATCAGGACATTGCCCCCTGTGGTCATTCGCGGACCCTCGATTACGCCACCTTCAATGGCGTCGCGCAGATCCACGCCTACATCAAAGACGCAGTCGGCGTCGAAAAAGCCGGTGAAGCCCGCGCGCAAGACCTTTTGCGCGTTAACGCCCGCGACAAGTGCCGCCAAGCCATAGCGCCGGTGGAAAAATAGCTCGTCGTTACTGTTGGGCTGATCAAAACTGATATGGCAGTGGCTGTCGATCATGCCGGGCATGACGCGGCACCCGGTGGCATCTATTTCACTGAGCGGGATTTCAGGTTCGCAGCTCGCGCGGGCATCTGGGCCGACGGCGACAATCCGATTTCCCTTGATCAGAACGTCGCCTGCAAAGGGTTCGGCGCCTGTGCCGTCGATCAGGGTGCCCCCTGAGATCAGGGTTTGTGTCTGGCTCATAGGCGCTGCTCCTCAGCGAGAGTGCTCGGATAAAAGTCGGCGTGGGATGTTTTATTAAGCGCGATAAAGCGCATTAAGGCGTCTCCCTGTTCTAGGGTATGGCGCTTAATGAGATCACGGGTGCTATCGGCATCCCCGGCAAAGATAGCCGAAATGATGGCGTCGTGGTCTGTTTGGTTACGCTGTAACCGTCCGGGTGCCACCACCTGGAACCGGCGATAAGGCAATACGCGCAGGGCGAGCCATTCAGTTGTGTCGATCAGCGCCTTGTTGTGGCAGCCCCGAACAATACATTTATGGAACGCACTCCCGAGTTTCGCGTAGACATTGGGATCACCGTTTGTGCTCAGGTTTTCTGCAGCGGCTGTATGAATGCTCAGTAATTCTTCGCGCTCTTCGGCGTGCATGCGGCTGGTGCTGAGAAAGGCTGCGGAACCCTCGAGTTCGGCCAGCGCTTCAAAGAGTTCCAGTAACGTGCCGGCGTCCAGATTGGCGACCACCGCTCTCCGGTGGGCCGCTTTTGAGACCAAGCCTGCCTGCACTAATTGGGTGATGGCCTCTCGCACCGGGGTGCGCGATACCCCGAATCGGGTAGCAAGCCGTCCTTCTTCCAGCGACGCGCCCGGCGCCAGCACGCCATTGTAAATATCGCTCTCGATGGCCAGCCGAATCGTGTCAGCTTGCGTGGACTCTGGCTGGCTCATGACATTTGCTCCTGCGCTTCCATGGTGCCGATCAACAAGGGGTAGGTGCCCCAATTCGGACGCTCGGTGCCGCCATCAGCCCGGGGCTCAGACTCAGGATCCCGGCGAGCGTGATGCGTCAGCAGGCTCTTCAGAAGATTGGTGAGCGTGCCGAGGTGCGCGGGTTGCTCGCTGTCAGTCGATTGGCCAAGGCCACCCGCAATGTCGCGCCCGAAACAGGTGTGAATGCCAATGCCAAAGGTCAAGCCAAACGGCGGGATTCGCCCGGTAATGGTGCGGTGTGGGTTGAAGCGATCGGCGTCATCACCGAACAGTGTGGTCTCGAGATTAGCCGACATGAGATCGATAGTGACGCTGTCCCCGGCCTTTAGGGCGGTGCCGTCAGGCAGCTCGAAGTCTTCCGCGGCTTGCCGCCACGCCACCGGACTCGCCGGATGTAGGCGTAGGCTTTCATGAACGCATCGTTGTATGAAATCGTCATCGGTCAGCAAGCGCTGTCTGTCCTCCGGGTGCGCGCGGCACCATTGGTCTACCTCGTGGAAGGTATGGGTCAGTGCGTTGGCCGAGCTGTGGGAGCCCGCCTGCATAAAAAAGGCGACTTCTCGCAAGATCATGTCATCGTCCAGATCCTGATCGTCGCGATTCGCCAGCAGCACCGTGAGAATGTCTCGAGGTGCGTCGTCTTCATGACGCTCGCCCGAGCTGATTTGCGTGAGGAGATCTTCCCGTCGCCGTTTAGAGGGCATCAGAAATTGCTCGTTGAAGGCGGCCAGCGCCTCGGCGACCTCTCCGCGAACCTCGGCCTTGTCGCGCGTGGAATGAAAGAGCGTGGCGCCCTCGCTGAATTTCCGTGTGAAGCCCACCAGTGCATCGGTCTCCTCTGCTGACCCCTCGAGCCGATCAATGCCCGCGATATCCGCGCTCAGATTAATGTTGACTCTGAAGCCGAATGCGGGGAGGTCCAGCCGGCCTCGCTCGAGATAGGGTGCAAGGGTTTGTGCCAATGTGGTGGGATAAACCTCGCGCTCGTAATAGCGGGCGAAGTCGCGGCGAAACAGCTTCCATTCAATGGCGCGGCGACAGGTATGGGCGTCGCCGTGGAGTGTGAGCAGCACGCGCTCCATGAGCACGCTGCATTCGCTGTACATCGATTGCACTAAGCGACGGTCACAGAGCGCGGCGAACGCGTTGTGATATCCGGTGACCAGGGCGGGCGCCGGCATATGACTAAAACAGCACCGGATAGCTGGCCCAGACATCGCGCTCCGACGCCTCAATCTTTTGCGGTGTCTGGTCCGGGTTGGGCCGCATCCCGCGCTCAATCAGTTTCTTGATGATGAGGGTAACGGTGCCGAACTGGTGGTTATCAGGCTTGGGCGCCTCGCCATCACGTAGCAAGGTACCGGCAACGAGGTTCATTCCCAGGCAAACGTGCATGCCGCCACCGAAAGACATGCCTGCGCGACTGGTGCGGCCCTCGATCTGTCGGAGTGGGTTGAATTCGCTGGCGTCTTTGCCAAATACCTCCGGGTCGCGATTGGCGGTTTGCAGATCGATGACGACCTTATCGCCAGCGGGCACGACGGTGCCGTCAGCCAGGCTGACGGACGCCTCGGCCCGGCGCCACGCCTCCGGGCTGGAGGGGTGCAGCCGCATGCTTTCGAGCACAAATCGCTGCAGTTGATGGGTGTCTTTTACAACGTCGGTGGGCGAGGATCCTTGCCGCTGACACCAGCTGAAGAGTTCATGTGTGGCGTGAACCAGCGTGTGTACCGATGTATGTGACGCTGCCAGATAGAAAAAGGCGACCTCCCTCACCATGAGCTCATCGGGCATGTCGAGGTCGTCGTTGTGCATGAGGAGAATGGTGAGAATATCTCTAGGTAGCGCCTCATCGCTGATCTTGCCCTCGCGATAGTCGTCGATGAGTGCCAGGCGTCGCGCCCGAGAAGGTAGGAAAAACCCCTCGCGGAATTCGTCGATGGCGTCGCGTATTTCCTGAAAAATCGGTTCGCGGTCACCCTTGTATTGACCAATCGTGGCCGCTTGCCCCAGCTGGATGAGCAGTCGGTGTTGCGCATCGGCTTCTTCGATCGTGCCATCAATGCGGTCAATGCCCGCGAAGGACAGCGATAGGTGCACCATGATGCGGTAGCCCAGCTCTTTGAGGTCGGCAGACTCGCCTGAGAGGAACTGATCAAGGGTGTCGCGCAGGAGTTCCGGGAAAACGTCGTTCTCGTAGACCCTGAAAAAGTTGCGCCTGAATAATTGGCTTTCTACGGAACGCCTTTGCCGATGCTCGTCACCGTGGAGGGTGACCAGCACCTTATCCATGAGTATTTTGCCCTCGTCGTATAACGACTGCTTGAGGTCGGTGAGTCGGAGCGCGTGTTCTACCTCGTGGTAGCGGCTAACGCGGTGTACTTCCATGACGATCTCCGTGATGTGATAAGTGCGTGTGTTCTTGCAAGGTCCCGGGCGACTACGGTATACATGTTTCTATAAAGTGTACACACTTTTGTCTCGCGTCGTCGGCGGTGCCCGCCCCGCGCCCACCGCCTGATAGCTCGGACCTTGGAAGAAACGACGCTTTAATATCCGGCGGACCAGTGTCATATTAAGATCAAAGTTGGGTCGCGGGGCGAGAATGATGAAGCTGACAGTGAATGGCAATTTGGTCGAGGTAAAAGCCGAGTCGGATACCCCACTTTTATGGTTTTTGCGCGACGAGCTGAACCTAACGGGCACCAAGTTTGGGTGCGGTATCGCTCAGTGTGGTGCCTGTACCGTGCACTTGAATGGGCGGGCGATTCGATCTTGTGTTACCCCGGTATCTGCGGTTGCGGGGCAATCGGTTGAAACCATTGAGGGGCAAGCCCGAGAAGATCAACTGTCTGCGGTGCAGCAAGCGTGGCTGGAGACCGACGTCGCACAGTGCGGCTACTGCCAATCCGGGCAGATTATGGCTGCCACGGCGTTACTTACTGAGAACGCCGAACCCAGTGACGCAGAGATCGACGCCGCCATGGCCGGCAATGTTTGTCGATGCGGTACTTATCCCCGAATTCGCGCCGCGGTTCACCTCGCTGCCACCTATTTGCAGGAGTCCTCGTCATGAGTGAGCTGACTTCACAAATGAATCTCAATCGTCGCCAATTTGTGCAGGCGGGAGGCGCACTTATTTTTGCGACCCAGTGCCCAGTGACTTTTTCTGCCAAGGCTCAATCCAGCGCGACCGGCGCGATGATGAATAGTTTTGTACGAATTGCTCCGGACAATGTGATCACGATGCTGGCGAATCACTCCGAGTTTGGCAACGGCGCCTACACGGTGATGAGCATGATGCTTGCCGAAGAGTTGGATGTGGATTACCAGAGCATTCAGCTTGAGGCCGCGCCTACCACACCGGAGTACTATTCACCCTTGTTTCGCGAATATTTAACGGCAGGCTCCGTGACCACCGGTAGTTCGTGGCTGCCTATGCGCACCGCCGGCGCAAAAGCGCGCGCGATGTTGTTGGAGGCGGCTTCCAGAGATTGGCAGCTGCCCACTGGCGAGCTCACCACCGAGAACGGAACTGTTACCCATGCTGGGAGCGGTCGCAGCAGCACCTACGGTGAGTTATTGGACGTCATTTATCGGCTCGATATCCAGGCACCTGAATCAGTGCGGCTCAAACATCCGAATGATTTCAGGATTCTGGGTAAGCCCACACGCCGTTATGAAGGGCCCGAGAAGGTCGATGGGAGCGCCACATTTGGCATTGATATGAAGTTGCCTGGGATGCTGGTGGGCGCTATCGCACGGCCTCCGGTTTACGGAGGAACGGTCATTGATTTTGATGCAACCGAAGCGCTGGCGATGCCGGGTGTGGTGAAGGTTAAGCCGATACGCGCCGGTGTGGTGGTGTTGGCGGACACCTACTGGCGGGCCCAAAAGGCGCGCGCCAAGCTCAAGATTAATTGGGATTCTGGTGCGAACCAAGCGCTCTCAACGGAGCAGTTTTACAGCGACTACCGAGAACTCGCTGAACAGCCCGGTATGCTTGCGGAGGATATTGGTGATGCGCTGGGCGCGTTGGCGCAGTCGGATGACGTAGTGGAAGCGGTTTATGAATTGCCTCTATTGGCACACGCCACGATGGAACCGCTGAACTGCGTAGCTCAGGTTGAGGGTGACACCTGTAAGGTTTGGAGTGGTACCCAATATCAGTCCAATGATCAGGAGGTCATCTCGCGGTTTCTGGGCATACCCCAGCAGAATGTCACTATCAACCGACCCTTGATGGGCGGCAGTTTTGGCCGTCGCTCGAGCAAAGCGGCGGACTTCACCGTCGAGGCGGTAGAAGCGGCAATGGGTGAGAGTGTTCCAGTGCAGATTATTTGGTCTCGTGAAGAGGATATCCGCAGTGGTCATTACCGCCCACTCTTTGTGCATAAAATGCGGGGGTGCGTGGACGACTCTGGCATGCCTACGGCTTGGCATCAGGTAGCGGTAGGGCAATCCCTGATGCAGGGTACCAAGCATGACCCGACCTATATGGTGCGTGGCATGGATATCTATTCGTTGGATGGTTGCCTGCAGGAGCCCTTCGGCGTCTTCCCTTACGGAACGTCTTATCAGATCCCCAACCATCGCGTGGAAAGCCACAATGCGCCAAGAGTCGGCATCGTGCCGCAGGAGTGGCGCTCAGTGGGGCACACCCACACTGGCATTGCCTACGAGTGCTTTTTAGATGAGTTGGCTCATAAGGGCGGTATCGATCCTCTGGTCCTCAGGTTGCGTTTGAGCAAGGACCATGAGCGGATGAATCGAGTCTTGACGGTTTTGAGAGAGAAAAGTCAGTGGGACCAGCCGTTGGCCCCCGGTCGCGGCCGAGGCATGGCCGCGCGCATTTACTCGGTTTCACCCATTGCTCAGGCGGTCGAGGTCACCGTGGCGGACAATGGCGACTTTACCGTAGACCGTGTGGTGTGCGTGCTCGACTGTGGCTTTGCCGTTAATCCGCTTGGCGTCGAGGGTCAGGTGGAGGGCGGCTTGGCATTCGGTTTGGGCGGTGCGGCATTTGGCAATATCGATATCGTTAATGGCGAAGTGCAGCAGAGTAATTTCCATGACTATCCAGTAATACGATTGCCGCAAATGCCTAAAGTAGAAGTACACATTCTGCCAAGTGACGAACTTCCCACGGGTGTGGGTGAGCAGGCGACGACGCCGATTGCACCGGCTGTAGCGAATGCGCTGTTTAACGCTACCGGGCGGCGTGTCCGGCGGTTTCCGCTGTCGAGTCAGGGTTTTAACTTAGTCTAGAGCGGGGCTAAACAATGGCGCTTGAACATATGGTTTGGCTGACGCCAAAGATGGGTGTCAGTGAGAAGAAAATGGAGGAGATTATTCAATCCATTCGTTCACTGACCCACCTTCCGGGCGTCATCACAATCTCTGTCGGTAAGAACATCACCGACCGCGCCAATGGTGCAACCCACGGGGTGTTGGTTACGCTGGAATCTGCGGAGTATCTTCCGCAGTACTTGAATCACTCAGATCATCAGGCTGTCGGTGTGGTTTTGCGCGAGCACTGTGAGGTGCTCGCGCTGGATTACGAGCGCTAGCGCGTTAGCGCGCTGACCTCCCCCTTACTGGCGGGGGCGAAGACTAATAGCGCGTTGCCGGCTTCATGGTTGTAGAGGCCATAACCTGAGTTGATGACCATGTGTCCATCGCCGATTGCTGGTCCGGAGCCACTCATGCCCCCGCCCTTGGCGATCACACCATTGGTGCCAGAGACTGGCACAGTGGTGTCATAAGACCAGATGATGCCTCCGTTTTCGGCGTCGTAAATTCGGATAACGCCGTCCAGATGCCCGGCCACCACGGCGCCATCAATCGCCGTTACCGCGGCAGAAATGCCCGGGTCACAAAAAGGACGGCCTTCGCCGCAGACATTGTCTTGAACGTGACTCCAAAGGATTTCACCCGTCGCTGCATCGACCGCAGAAATTCCCGGGCGTGCCGTCTCGGGGTCAAGCCATTCGCCGTTTCGGGTATCGTTCATGTCGTTGATTGGGACGAACACGGTGCCGCCAGCAGCGGCCATACCGAAGTGCACGCCGCCCTGAATACTGCCGCGCCCGAGATTGACTTCCCACGCTTTCGTTTGTCCCGTCTCCCAATCGAGCGCGAATACTCGGCCGTCTTTTTGCCCCGCGACGACCCGTGTCTCACCATTACCCACATCGATTAACAGTGGGCTGGATGCCTGATCATAGTCCGGGCCGTCTTCGTCGGGGCAATTCGGGTTGTCTGCCATCATGCAGGCGACATTCCACGCATCCCCCGGAAATGTTTGCCTCGACCAGAGTCGCTCACCGGTATCCAGTCTGACGGCTATGACGGCGTCACTGTTGCTGTCGGCTGGAGAAGAGTAATTTTCACCGGTACCAAAAATGAGTAGGTTCTTTTCCTCGTCGATGGTGGGACTCGTCCAGACGGGCGCCCCCGACGGCCCCAGCATATTCGTGCCTACGGCAGTGGTCCCGACAGAAGCCGGCGGATTCGGGATGGCGTAGCTGTCCCACAACACACTGCCATCGTTGCCATCCACGGCCGTGACATGGCCTCTGAAAGTGCAGCATGCATATTCTGGATTTGCCGCCGTGACCACCTCAAGTGAGGACACAGGTACATACAGGTTCCCGCCAGAAAAAGCCGGGGTGCCGGTAAGGGTGGCGCTGTGATGTTCGTCGGGGCTGGTCTGCCAGACGAGCTCGCCGGAGACAGCGTCAACCGCGTAAAGGTTGGCGATGATGTCCCCGAAGTAGGCTGTGGGGATCGCATCGGGACCGCGTTTGCCTAGCGTAATACCGGTCCTGACTTCCGCGCGGGCGGCAAAGGTCCAGCGCACACATCCAGTCTCAAGATCGAAGGCGTAAACAGTGCCATCTTGACTCCCCACAAAGACCGCGCCCATGGCGATGGTGGGTTGCGATCGAGCCCGGGTTGACGCAGGGAAGCCGAAGCTCCATTTGAGCGTCAGATCGGTTGCGTCGTCTCGGCCGAAACCGGCGACATCAGATGGGACATATCGCCGGGTATCGTGCCCCCAGCCAGTGAGGCGGGTTTCATCGAGCGCCGTGAAGGTGGCAGCTGCTTCTGCGCACCAAGCCACATCTGGAGCAGCGTTCGGATCTCCGAGCCGCATTTGGGTGACGTACTCGACCACGTGCTGCTTATCGACATCGGATAAGTGCGCCGCCTGACTTTGCATGATGCCGTCGGTCAGAGACCGATACATCACTTGCGGTGACATCAGTTCTAGCCAAGTAGTATGGGGCGCCTTATAAACCTGAGCCTCGTGACAGCCGGCGCAGTTTTCAATGTAGAGCGCCTTGCCGGGGAGGGCATCGCGGTCTCCGAGGTCTCCCACCCAGGCGTATTGTTCGTCCATCGACCCCAAGGTGGACACTTCTTGTGTCGCATCCATGGCCTCTTCTGATTGACAGCTCAGCAAGACCGCCGACACTAAAACCATTGCCGCTCGCTCCAGTGGCTTATTAAATAACCTCGCCCCCATTACCGCTCTCTCTTGTCATGTTTTACTAGATCATAATAGCTTCTGATCGCTAATGGTACGGACATTAGGCGGGGCGCTGCTGCTGATCAGTTTAACGGCGCATGTGGCGTCCTCTCAGCCAAGCGATGCCCAGTATGCCAATGGCCAGTAGCAAGCCGTGGGGCAAGGTTGGCACGGGCACGGGAAGTTCAGCCAGCGCCGCGGTAAAAAGCACCCACGCTTGATCGGTCGCGCTCACCGAGCGGCTATCAGACCTGGACAGTCCGGCGGCTTGAGCGATAACCGTAACAACATTGTTATGCACCCGCGGGCGCACATTAGGGTTCACTGCTTTATTGAAACTGCATTCGGCCGAGACGCCGGAGGCAATGGTAATCGGCGTCGTGCAAGTTCCCACGCCGGTGAGATTGCCAAAGACTGAGTCAGTCAGTTCCAGGATCTCTACAGAAAAATCGTTGTTGTTGCTGACTTCAACGGTGAAGGTGATTTCGGCTCCCGGATCGATCAACGTCTCTGACGGGGTCTTGGACACGGTGATATCGAGAGGTACTCCCTCGAACAGCACAGCTGCCGTATCGAAGCCGATGACTGCGGTATTCGAATCTTTCCCTGTGCCCGCTGCGATGATGGTATCCCGCTCAATACTCCCAAGCGGACCGGTCAGCGTCTCAGTGAACGCGCAGCGATATTGATCGCCCGCCGCAATTTCGAGCGGGGCGGCCGCGCTAATTTCCGCGCAGGTCCCGCGGGCGCTGAGGTTTCCGTGAACGTCGTCGTTTAGACTATCAATCAGCACGGACTCGGAAAGCGAGGCATTAATAACCTCCACCGAGAAAACCACGTTACCTCCCGTGGCGGGAACCCGATCGGGTAGCGCTCGCTTTACCACTTCTATGATCGGCGCGGGTGGCGTGGCCGAGCCCGGGGGCACGAATTGCACTTCCGCGGTTGCCTTAGTTGAGACGGCAGAACTGTCGTCAGCGGTCCCCGATGCGGTGACTGTATCGGGGAAGTAGCTGATTTCATTGGGGAGGGGCTCGCTGGCTTCTGGGACAATGCCAGAAAAAGTGCATTCGATCGTTGACCCCGCGGGTGGCAAACTCAGAGATAGCGGCGGGCCGACCGAGACTTCACCACAGTCAAGGCCCAGCGCGGAGACATCACCATGGTAGCTGTCGATGAGTGAAGTGACGGTAATGGTTTTTGCAGGAGAGTGATTCTCTAGGACGATTTCATAGGTTACCGCGGTGCGGTCTTGAATGACTGCCGGCCTCGGCAGTTTTTTCATGGTGAGAACAGCGGGGGTCTCCCTGAAGGTCACCACCGCCGTATCGGTATCACTGACTTGTTGGCCATCGGCGGGGTTGGTGGCGACTGCGGTCACCGTATTGGTGTGGGTGTCTGGATAGCGGCCATCGATTGAGAGGGTGTATTCACAGCTGTAAGAGAGGCCCATCGGAATCGATTGCGGTAAGGCGCAACTACCGACGGTCTGAAGTGAGCCCTCGCCACCGACCCTACTGTCGTTCAGTGTGACGAGCTCTAACTCTGTCTCGCCGTCATTCCACACTTCGACCTGATAAACCACTGGGCCGCCCGGCTCGTCGATCGAATGCGGTGAGGCGGTTTTAATCACCCGAATATCGGGCGTGGGTGGATCTGTTTCCGGTAAAAACGCCACCCGCGCAGAGTCAGTATCGCTGATCTCCAGGCCTGCGTCGTCGGTGGCGGTCGCACTGACCGTATTCTGATGAATATCGCCCGGACTGCCCCCTAGTGTTTTTTGGAACTCGCATCGATACCGGGCGCCGGCAGCCAACCGACTGCCAAGGGCGCAGTTACCGACGCCCCCCAGATCACCGAATTGATCATCCGTCAGTGATGTGATGGTGAGTTCATCAGTTCGGTCGGACTCATTGAATACCTCGACTTCGAAGGTAATTACGCCAGCGTCGCCGCGGATAAATCGTGGCGTGGCAGTTTTGTGAACCTCGATTTCAGGCGGCGGTTGTACCGTGATTTCGTCAATGTCTACCGGCGCACCGCCGTTGTCCCAGCAGGAAGAGCTCGTTTGCGGAAACAAACTGGAAACAAAAGCGGAGACTTGAAGCGCGTCGTTGGAATCTGTGACCACCGAGCAGCCATTGTTGTTTTTACTCTGTTGCCAGCTGACGGCCAGGGGAATGTCGAGCTTGCCATTAGCATTGCTGTCCTGACAGACCACATCGTTGACAACGAATTCGTGGTAGGTCAACTCAGCGTCGAGGACATCACCGCATTGATTGGAATTAATTGCGCGGTAAGGTCCGTTTCCGGCGTTGAGGTTAAAGTCCGTCCCACCAGTTGCGGGTAGCAGCGCAGAAAAGGCACACTGCGTGCCACCAATTGCAGTGGTGCCTGATTGTGCGACCCAATAGCCGAGGTCGTAACGCTCCTTCGCCGCTCGGTTTTGCCCTGTTCCCACAGTGACGCCAACCCTGAGATTAAAGCGCTCTCCCGCGTCGCAGCTCGTCCGTTCGAGTTCCGCCGATACAGCGGTTACACGCATGGAGTTGGCGGTGCAATGACGGCCATTGTTTATTGCCGGTGGGCAGGCCGCCTCCTGCAAGGGCAGGGATTGAGCCGTTGCTATGTCCAGTAACAGTAGCTGCGCGAGCAGGATTGCGAGAGACCAATGGCGGTGTGTATGGAGTGTGTATTTCATGGTTGAGCGCCGCCCGTTACTTGGCGCAGTGTATCCCTCGGGGATTCCCAGTAGACTTGCAAAAGGTGTCAAGATGGCGCGGGGTGCTATATGAGCAAAGGAATGATTTCGGCAGACCTCACGGGCCGGACTGCGCTGGTCACGGGCGCCAGTTCCGGTATTGGTGCTGCGGTTGCGAGAGCCTTGGCAGCAAATGGAGTCATTGTTTGGCTTAATTACCCGGATGAGGCGTCTAGCAGTGACGCCCAGGCAATTGCCACTGAAATCCGTGTGTCGGGGGGTAGCGCAGATACCGTCCAGGCTGACGTTAGCAGTGAGGCTGCGGTAGCAGCGATGTTCGAAAGAGTCGCGGCAGAGGGACTCGATATCCTCGTTAATAACGCGGGAATCGCTCACTCGAGCCCTGTCGAGGAAATGGACGCGGCGGATTTTGACCGCTTGCTCGCGGTGCACATTAGGGGGACTTTTTTGTGCACGCGGTCAGCGCTGAGAATCATGTATGCGCAGAACAGCGGACGTATTATTAATACGGCGTCTCAGTTGGCTTATATTGGAGCGCCGGGCTTCTCTCACTACACAGCGGCCAAGGGTGCGATCCTGTCCTTTACACGCAGCGTGGCTCTCGAGATTGGCGCGCGTCCTATCACTGCGAACTGCGTCGCACCCGGTGCAACCATGACCCCCATTCTGGCAGATGTGCCCGACGACATACTCGAAGGGATACGCCAAAACATTCCCGCGGGCCGTATCGCAGAGGTGGAGGATATTGTGGGTGCCTATGTCTTTTTAGCCAGTGATGCTGCCTCTCATTTTCGAGGCCAGTGCTTGAGTCCCAATGGCGGTGACGCCTTTTTGTAAGGCACTGGATAGCGCCCAGCCAAAGCGATGAGGTGTCGCTTTTGGCGACATGTTGGCCAAAGCGACACTCACATTGCTGAAATTGATCGCTAAACTCCATTGCAATCTCGTCTGAAAAAGCTGAATATATATACAGTACTTTTGCGGGTGACACTGGCTCTTCTCTCCGACGAGCAATAGGGGTACGGGGAGCGTTAGAGTCGAGGCGAGGGCCGCGGCTCTGGTCAATGGGTCCGCCCGACGCGGGTTCAGGAATTCAGAAAACACACAGCAGACTAAGCGAACAGGACAAGGAGCAGAGCATGGATCCGAACAAGCAAAAAGCATTGGACGCGGCATTAACGCAGATCGAACGCCAGTTTGGTAAGGGCACGGTGATGCGAATGGGCGATCAGGAGCGGGTTGCCATCCCCTCTATCTCTACGGGTTCTCTCGGATTGGATATCGCGCTGGGTATCGGCGGTCTGCCGAAGGGTCGAATTGTTGAGATTTATGGGCCGGAATCCTCGGGCAAGACCACACTGACACTGCAGGTGATTGCAGAGGCGCAAAAAGCGGGCGGTACAGCCGCTTTCATCGATGCCGAACATGCATTGGATCCACAATATGCCGAGAAGCTGGGCGTGCAGGTAGACGATCTCATTGTTTCCCAGCCCGACACGGGGGAGCAGGCGCTCGAAGTCGCAGAGATGTTGGTGCGCTCCGGTGCGGTTGATGTGTTGGTGGTGGACTCGGTTGCGGCGCTGACCCCCAAAGCGGAGATTGAGGGAGAGATGGGTGATTCACACGTGGGGCTACAAGCGCGACTGCTGAGTCAGGCGATGCGGAAGCTCACCGGTGCCATTAAGCAGACCAACTGTCTTGTGATCTTTATTAACCAGATCCGTATGAAGATTGGTGTCATGTTTGGTAGCCCAGAAACTACCACCGGCGGAAATGCCCTGAAATTTTATTCCTCGGTTCGTCTCGATATTCGCCGCATCGGAGCTGTCAAGGAAGGCGACGAAGTGGTCGGTAACGAAACCCGCGTGAAAGTCGTTAAGAACAAAGTGTCTCCTCCATTTAGGCAGGCCGAATTTCAGATTATGTATGGCAGCGGCATCTATCACATGGGAGAGGTAATCGATTGGGGCGTGAAGCTCAATCTAGTAGATAAATCTGGCGCCTGGTACGCCTATAAAGGTGAGAAGATCGGTCAGGGGAAGGCGAATGCGGCACGCTTCCTCGAGGAAAATAGCGCTCTTGCTAAAGAGGTCGAAGATCAAATTCGGCATCAAATGATGGGCTTGCCGCTGGCCGCGGTAGCCTCCGATCCGACACAGGCTGACACCGCAGAAGAGGATGCCGCGGGGAACGACGCGGCTGAATCGTCCTGAGGCCTAAGCGCGGGTCGTGGGTGATCTGAATGAACCCGTTAGTCCGCTCGAGCTTCGCCGAGCGGCAATGGATTTGTTGGCGCGGCGAGAACATAGCCTGCACGAGTTGTCGACTAAGCTACGAAAACGATTTCGCGGCCGCCCGCTCGATGAAGGAACGTTTGAGAGCACCTTACATCAACTGACAAATGATGGATTGCTCAGTGATGCGCGGTACGCGGCGTCGAGGGCAAGACAGTTAACGAGCAGGGGTTACGGGCCCAATCGCATCAGGGAGGATCTGCGCCAGCAAGGCGTGGATAGTTTTGTTGATGGCGCATTAGACGAGGCTTGCGAGACCTCTGACGATTGGTTTTGCCACGCTGCCGCGGTGTACAGAAAAAAGTATCACGGCACCCCCATTGTGGGTGACTTCCAGAGTCGCCAAAAAGAAAAGGCCAAAAGACTTAGGTTTCTGCAGTACAGGGGCTTTAGTGCTGAACTGAGCCGAAAGTTGGTTAGCGCCGATGAGAGGCCCGGCGCTCCAGAGGATTGACGTACCGCTATCTCACTCGGAACTTACGCTGCTGAGCCAGATATCGCGTGTCTGGCCGGCGACGGCCTTTATGATGAGGGCGTTGTCGGGCCCCATGCGCAAAATTTGTTTCTGTAGTGGCGGGAGCGCCTCGACCGCGGGGTCTTCGTAAATCCATACGGCTTCTTTGCGGATCAACCGTGCTTCACTCATGTCTATTTCGGGGGTGCTGACGATGGCGTCCAGGGTGTTCACTATGGCCGCATCGAACCCATCAGACGAGTCACCGTAGAAACTCCACGCTTCTCTAAAAAGTGGTATCAACCATTGGAGCGACTCGATGACTGCCGTGATGTCGATTTGACGTAACCAACCACTCAAGGTGTCATAACGAGAGAATCCCGCAGGGTCTGCGGTGACCTTGAGGCCGTCGTCACTGATGGGGAAGGGTATTTTGGGCCGAGCAATCGGTAGCAGTTTATAAGGCACGTCTCCCTGTGCCATCAGATAGAGCGCGCTGCTACTCCGCTCGATAATGTTCGAAGTCAGGAGGTACTGCTGGCCCGGGGTGCCAAGAGGTATGGCCCCTAGAGCATCGCGAACGGCATCGTCACTCTCGCCCAGTGGAGGCAGTGGGGGTGTCACCGTTTCGGGCAGAAAAGGCTCCGCTGACGCCTCGGTGATTTCCTCTTCGGTAGCAATGGCGTTGTCCTCGGCTATGGGAGGGGGTGGCGGCGCGGCAGTGATTGGCACTGGTTCAGCCCGCTCGGGTGCATCCTTTGCCGCATCCTGCGTTTCACCCAAAATGAGGTAATAAGCCGCGCCGGCCGCGGCAGTTATCAGTAACGCCAGTAGCACCATGTGGTAGGCGGAAAACGCCCCCGCTTGTCGACGTCCAGCGTCGCTGCTCAGCCCTCTAGACTCCACACCATAGTTCATCATCTTGCGCGCACCCACTTATGCTGGTTCTTTTGCCTTAGATACTGGCGACCTGAGTTGGTTCAATGTTGCGAACGTAAAATTTTGGCAGCCTTGACCATGTTCGATAATTTTTGCAGGGATGCGTCTCTCGGCAGATATTTCATCCCACAATCAGGAGCGAGTACCACTCGCCGCTTGTCTATATACGGCAGCGCTCGCTGCACTCGGTCAACGATCGTCTCAACCGAGTCGACCTCCGGTGAGGACAAATCGATAACGCCTAGGAGGATGGTTTGTTCCGGCAGCGACGACAGCACCGAACAATCCAGATTGGATTGGGCTGTTTCTATGGATATTTGCTGGCAGCACGCTTGGTGTAATTGCGGGAGAAATGAGTAGCCTTCTGGCCGTTCATGAATCAGCGCTGCATAGCCGAAGCAAATATGGACGCAGGTTGTCCCCGCGGTGCCTTGCAAGGCGGCATTGAGTGCTTCGATGCCATATGCCTCAGCCGCCTCGGGCCTCGCTTGCATATACGGTTCGTCGAGTTGAATAATGTCCGCGCCTGCTGCGAACAGGTCCTCAACCTCCTCTCTCACCGCCTCCGCATAAGCTAGAGCGGCTTCGCGCAGATCGGGGTAGAAGTCATTTTGTGCCTGTTGTGCCATGGTAAATGGGCCCGGCACTGTAAACTTGATCGGTCGGTCAGTCAGTTTTTTTAAGGCTTTTACCTCATCGACGCTGATGGCATGGCGTCGTTTGATGGGACCTGTAATCCGAGGTACCGGGACGGGCTCTCCGCTTCGATCGAGGGCTTCGCCCGGGTTGTCGATATCGACCCCGTTTAGCGCTGTCGCAAAATGGTTGGAATAGCTCTCGCGACAGGCTTCGCCATCGGTAATGATATCGAGTCCTGCGGCAATTTGATCGCTAACGGCCAGTCGCGTCGCATCCTGCAAGGCTTCGCTAAGATTTTCCGCGGGGATTTTCCAGAGTTCAGCCGCTCGCGTGCGGGGGGGGAAGCGACCCTTGAGCTTCTGTTTATCTATGAGCCAATCGGGCTGCGGGTAACTGCCGACGAGGGATGTCGGGAATAGGGGTAGAGATGCCGTCACGTTAACTCCTTTGGGTGCGCGCCCTGAGTGTATCGCGTTACACCGAGTTTCGGTGTTTTATGGCACCCGCTTGCAAAGGTTATCTTTGGCGGCTTACCTCAGGCCACAGCCTTGGAGTAATCCACCAGCTTGGATTTATAGGTTTCCCGCGGCAGGGTTCCATGGGAGACAAGATGAATCTCCGTAGTCACCAAGAGCCGATTTTTGATTGCTTGCTTGATTCGCTCAGCGAGTGCGTGGTTGTCCGGGTGGGCACCCGGTGATACTTCGATCGCTATGGGTAATGGCGGATCTTGAAGCACCCCTCGGGTTGCGGGCTGAATATTGAACATGCCTGAAGTTTCTTCACTGAAATCTTCCAGCACGTTCCTTACCGCAGTGGGGAAAAGATTAACGCCGCGAACAATCAGCATGTCATCCGTTCGGCCGATGCAACGAATCCGCGGTCCGGTCCGGCCAGAGGGGTTGTCTTGCAGACTGACTACGACATGATCTCGACTTCTAAAACGAAAAAGGGGCATCGCTTCGCGCTTGAGGGCGGTGTAGACGAGCTCGCCCTGTGCGCCGTCTTCCCAAGGAATTGTGCACCCTGACTGTGGATCAATGAGCTCGACATGAACAAATTCTCTGGCCATAAAGTGCATGCCAGCTTCGTCGGCGTCTTCTGCCCAGACCGAGAGCGAAATATCGCCGATACCCATCGACTCGCGGATTGTGCATCCAAATGCTTCGGTGATCGTAGATCTGATCAGTGGGTCGCCACCACCCGGCTCGCCTGCGGTAATCATATTTTGGAGACCCAGGGCGCGAGTATCAATATTGCGCTCGCGGCACCAATCGATGAGGTAGAGGCCGTAGGAGGGCGTGCAGCTCACGCCAGTCGCGCCCAAATTTTGTATCGCGCCAACCATGCGTTCGGTGTTCCCTGTTCCCACCGGGATGACGCTGGCGCCGATCTTGTCGAAGCCATAATAGACAGCACCCGCTACGAACGGGCCCGCGTTAAACCCCACCACCAAACGCTGTCCGGGCTTGAAGCCGGCTGCGGTATAGCCTCGCGCGACGTTGGTCGCGTACATGCTCAGGTCGTTAGCGGTCAGCCCCAGGTAGCAGGGCACGCCCGTTGTCCCGCTCGTGCTGAAAATGCGACGTAAAGACGCTGCGGGTGCCGCAACATGGTTGCCAAAGGGTGGATAGTCCGCCTGAGACAGCCTGATCTCGTCTTTTTCGGTGAAGGGGAGTGCGGCGATATCATCTAAATCCCCGACTTGTTCCGGGGTTGAAAAGCCCGCCTCTGAAAATTTTTTCTGATAAAAATCAGAGCGTGAGAACAGATATTTCACTTGTTCTCTATAGCTGGACCTATCCAGAGAAAACTGCTCCTCTACCGGGCGCGTCTCTACGGCCGGGTCGAAAATGGCGTGATCCTTCATTATTGCTGCCAGCGAAGTGCCGCTCGCGCGACCCGTGCGCCAAATAACCGGGCTGTTTCGCGATCAGCCTCTGGCGGTGCGACGTCGCCACCCTGGTCGACATTGGCTTGGGACATACAGCCAATAGACGCGCCGAGTCGGTTGGTGTCGTTCTCAGAGCCGCCGGAGTGGTTATTTCCGGGCATTTGTCCGAGACCCACCCAAGCCATGCCGTGTTGCATGGCAAAGGTGAAAAATTCGATTATCGTGTTTTGTTTGTCACCATTCATGGAGCCTGAGTTGGTAAAGCCCGCAGCTAGCTTATCGGCCCATTTTTGTTCCATCCAGCGGGTCGAAGTGGCTTCCATAAAGGTTTTGAATGCCGCTGAGGCAGAGCCCATATAAGTCGGTGCGCCGAAGATCATCGCGTCGGCGCTATCGAGTTGCGCGAGTGCGACTGAATCCGGCGTTTCAATTTCGTCTGCCGTAACGACCGATACGGTAACGCCTTCGACGCTTCGGGCTCCCGCTGCGACGGCCTCTGCTATAACTTCCGTGTGGCCGTACCCGGAGTGGTAAACCACGGCAATAGATGTTGGCATTAGGTTTCCTCAGTGATTATCGATGGAATTGTTCGTTGTTCGGCGTATGGTCTCCGCCCAGCCACTTGCGCAGATCCTCATGGGCATTTGCCGCTTTGTCGGCATTGATTTGCTCCACATCCTCGTGATCAACGGTCCATTCCACCAGCAGTCCGGAGGGGTCAAAGCAGTAAAGCGACCAGCAGTAGCCGTGATTCAGAGGATAGGCTTGGCCGCTTTCAAAATACCCGGCTGCGTCGAGTCTCTCCTTGATCGCATCCTGCGTCGCCTGATCTACCTTCATCGCCAGGTGCCGGAAGCCGCTGGGCTGAAGCTCAGGGCCAAACTCTGCAGCATCCTCGGCGTCGGCAAACTGAAAGAAGGCAAGGGAGGAGCCGTCGCCTATGTCAAAAAAGCAATGGGCATAGGTCCGTACTTTGCCAAAGAGGTCTGTTCGCTCAGCCCATGTTGCTACTAGGCGGTAGCCAATGATCTCCTCGTAAAACTGGCGCATTTCCTCCAAATCTTTGCAGACATAGGCGTTATGGTGTAGCCGAGATTTGATTTGTGCGATGGCATTCATTCTGTTTGTTTCTCCCCGTCAATAAAACTTTAAAACCACTTGGTCAGTTCAATACCGTAGCGAACACCTTGCGCTGGCCACAGGAAGTTGAATTGGGGTTTCACGCCGGGGATGCCGAGAATAAAAGCCGCGTCAGGGCCCGGTGAGTACTCGGTGTTGTACTCTTCGTCGGTCGCATTTTTAACCCATACAGTCACTGCCCAATTATCGGCTGACTCGAGTCCGGCTCGGAGGTCAACGAGGTCAACCGCGCTGCGAGAGGAGTAGTTGTTGGGTTCCCACCAAGTCTCTCCAAGATGTTGCCAATCGGCACGGGCGAAGAACTCCATATCGCCCCCGCCCACAGGAGCGCGGAACTGCAGGCCAACATTGCCCGTGACTTCGCTGACCAGCGGGGCTTGATTGCCCAGCCAGTCGGCTGTGGGCGCCTCAGTGATCTCGCTGTCAGTGAGACCCAGACCAAAGTTGAGTGTGAAGTACTCGCCCAGCAACGCGGTGCCCTCAAGTTCCACGCCGGTGTATTCCGCTTCTGGCACACTGCCAAGGTTTTGGGTGTTGGTGTTGGGGTCGTAGAAGAAGAAGTAGGCACCTTCGAGTTCGTTATAGAAGAGCGCGGCCGAAAGGCGGAGTCTGCCATCTAGCAGGTCACCTTTGGCGCCAACCTCGAAGTTAGTCGAGATTTGCTCATCAAAGATATCATCGATTCCGGGGTATAAAATGGCGGTGCCTACCCCAGTTTGATTAAAGCCCCCGCTGCGGAATCCGCGGCTGATATCACCATAGACTACCCAATTGTCATTCGGGCGCCATCGCAGAGTTGCTTTGGGCTGAAAAGCGTCCCAGCTTTCCTTGCGCTTTTCACCATAAACAATACCCAGTCCCGTGGTGTCATAGAGCGGGGGCGTTAAAGCGGTGTTCTCCCGCTCGTCGTGGTCGTAACGGGCGGCGAGACTAAGTTCGAGGTTGTCCGCGATGTCAAATGCTACCTGACCAAATACGGCCCAAGCAAAGTTGTCTTGCTCATCTGCCAATATTCCGAGCTGCGGGCTTGGATCCGCGGGGTTCACGAAAACTGAGTCTCGGAAGTCTTTTTGTACGTTGAAAACCCCCAGGCCACGATCAATCTGTGAGCCAGTCGAGATATACCGTTCAGTGGCAATGAAGTAGGCGCCTGCGATCCACTGCGGCCCTGATTCGTTATTGCCGGTGAAGCGAATCTCCTGGCTGACTGATTCGACCTCGAGATATTGGTTCTGGGAGAGATCGGTGTACTCGTCACCGGTCAAGAACTTGATAAAGTCACCAAAGGCGTCGTTATTGAAATAATTGTAGGGATGTTCTCTGGGTAAAAAGTTAAATTGATCGCCGCTAGAGGTCTCTTCGAGATCGTCATAAGCGGTGACGCCGCTGAGGGTCGCGAAGCCCAGGTCGTAGTCGAACTTGAAACTGGCGCTCAAAAATTCCCGCTCGTTGTAGCCAGGGTTGTTTACCTGAACGGGGTTATCCGTGTCGTCAGCTTCGACATCTATAATAAAGTAAAAAGCTTGCGTTTCGAGCTTCGAATAGCTCACCCGGAAGTCCGTGCTAAGACGGTCACTAACATCCCAATTGAGACGTCCGCGCATTGAGCTGTCTTTATAGGGATCAGCTTCTTCCCCCAAATACGCATTATCGATATAGCCATCATTGTCCATGTAGCTTCCTGCGAGACGGTACTTGACGGATCCATCGTCAGATAATGGGCCACCAACATATCCTTTCACGCTCCAGCCCGGCGCGGATTCGGCGCCGATGCGAATTTCGCCCTCGTGCTCGTCGCCGGGGGCCTTGGTAGTGATCGTTATGGCGCCGCCAATCGCATTTCTGCCGTAGATAGCGCCCTGTGGTCCGCGCAGTACCTCCACCTGTTCTATGTCGAATAACTGCTGATTAAGCTGGGATGGGTTGGAGAGCAGAACGCCGTCGATAACTACGGCAGCAGCCAACTCTGAGTTCCGGGCAGAGGAGATTCCCCGGATGTTGAGAAATGAGTTACCGGTGCTTTGCGTTTGGACCAAGGTTACGTTGGGCGTCAGGTCCACGAAATCCTGGGGCGTTTGGATGCCGCTCGATCGGATGTCGGATTCGGTAAAGGCTTTGACTGATACAGGGCTTTCCGCTAAGGATTCGGATCTCATGCGAGCCGTTACTACGACCTCTTCGAGGGTTGCCTGAGCGGTTGCTTCTGCAGCAGCCATTGCGGCCACAGCGATGGTCATTAAACGTAGGCGGTGGGTAGTCATTGAATGTCCTCTTGTGGGATTCAAAATTATTAGGATAGTTTTCGGAATGCGAAAATATGTCCGCATTCCGAAATTTTCAAAGGTACTGTATTGTGCACAAATTGGATCACAGCGCCACCCTAAAGCACGCTTAGTAGAGGACTCTCTCGATGGCAGACACTGACTCTCCAGACCATTACACAGAGATCTGCGGCTTCGATGCAGACACCATCCAGTTGCGGGGTCAAAACCTCGTTGACGACGTCATGGGGCATCATTCCCTGACGAGCGCATTTCTTCTGCAGGCGCTGGGAGCGGTTCCGACCGCGAGACAGATTGAGTTGATCGATTTGGTGCTGGTGACCATCATGGAGCATGGGCTCACACCGAGCGCGGTCACAGCACGGCTCACCTTGCACGGCGCGCCCGAGTCACTGCAGGGCGCGGTTGCGGCGGGTTTGCTTGGGGTGGGTGATCGCTATGCAGGAACTGCTGCGCTGTGTGGCGTCGTGTTGGAAACCCTGCTGGCCGAGGAAAATAAAGCGGACGCAGCCCAAGCACTGGTGACCGACTATCGGAGCCGTCGCCAACCAGTGCCCGGCTTTGGGCACCCTATTCATACCGGGCGGGACCCCCGAGTCGAAAAATTGCTTGGGTATGTTGAAGACGACAGCGCTGCGCTAGCCGCCGCCGAGGCTCTGGAGGCTGCGCTGTCTGAATCTTTGGGTCGACCTTTGGTAATGAATGTAAGCACTGCGCTTGCGGTCGTGATGCTGGAAGCAGGATTGCCGGCGGCAATCATGCGCGGCGTGATTCTTATCGCGCGATGCGCCGGTCTGGTCGGACACATGTTGGAGGAGATTCAACGTCCGGCGGGCAATGCTTTGTGGCGCGGCGCCGAAGGGGCTGTGAGTTATTCGCCTGGCTGAGCAAGCTGTGCAGCTTTGTACGAGAGAGGTATTCCTCCCAGACGGCAAACTGCGCCTCATAGTTTGGGAGCCCGTCTCACCGAACCTCACATTACTGTGCCTACATGGCTGGACGCTTGATCATCGCTCATTCTTCGGCCAGCAGGAGCTAGCGGAACGGGGCGTCAGGGTGGTCTCTTTTGATCGCCGGGGTTTTGGCGTCAATTATCTGCCTCCGGGACTCGAGCGAGAGCTGGAAGATCTTCGACTGTTGCTCGAGCATCTCCCGGGGCCCGTCTATGCCTACGGTGTCTCGCAGGCGGCACGCTTATTGCTGCGCTATGCCGCACGATTTCCCGAGACCTTGGCGGGACTGTTCCTGCAGGGCGGGCTGGTGGATGGGCTTCCCTCGGAAGCTGCTGAGATTCCGTATTTACACTACGCTGCGCTGTTAAAAGCGGGCGATCATCGGGCTTTTTCCCGAGAATGGTTGGCGCACCCATTGATGCGCTCGGGTGTTCCTTCGAGCAAGCGTGCGGCGGTCGCGTCGCTGATCGACGGATATGCCGGCCGGGATCTCATTGAGTCATCACCCAGCGCCAGTAGCGAAGATCTTACTCAGGTGTTGCCTGATTTATTTTCCGTACAGAATCTTCCCCTGTGGGTAATTGAGGCGGAGCATGAATCCGAGGCGCGTCGCGCACATGCCCGTTTTTTAATAAACGAGTGCGGCGCCAACGCGATACCGATGCCGGGGGGGCATTTGTGTCACTTCACCCACACCCAAGAATTTAATAGTCGACTGCTGGTCGCCTTGGGTCTATCGGGCGATAGAGCGAATAGCAGCGATTAGATCAGGGGCTGTTTTAAGTCGTCGGCCAATTATTTCTGCGGTGATCTTGATGTCATCAAGGCGTTCTTTTACGAATTGATCTACGTCGATCTGACTCGTCGTTGCAGAGCTATTTATGGCTCCGACAATTCCATAGTCAGGCACGGTAATCGGGACGGCGAGAGAGGTGATGCCGTATTCAAGTTCATCGCTAATAAATGCATAGCCTTGTTGGCGAGCGGTAATGATTGCTGAAAAAATGGCCTCGGGCTCAGTGATGGTTCTGTTCGTCATCGCTGTGACAGGATGTCGGTTAATGAATTGCCGGATTTCGTGGTCTTGCCAGGTGGCTAACATGATGCGCCCTGTGGAAGTCAGCAGTGCCGGGAATCGAGTCCCTGTGTTTGCCTGAAGGCGCAGCACCCGGTGAGTGGAGATGTGGGTGATATAAAGTACGTCGCTCCCCGTAATCACAGTGAAGGAAGCGCTGTGCCCGGTTTTGGTGCGTAGGTCCTGCAGGGCAGGGCGAATAGTGTTGTCCAGGTCAAACGTTTCGTTGAACAAGGTAGCGAAAATCAGGACCTCTGGCCTCAGGGTAAACCGTCCGTCTATTTTTCCGACATAGCCCAGATCGCAAAGCGTCAGCAGGCATCGACGTGCAACGGCAGCGTTCAGTCCCGTTTTTCTGGCGACTTCGGATAATGTCATACTGGGTGTCTCGCGAGAAAAACTCGTGAGTACACTCAGTCCCTTTGCGAGCGTGGTTAGATGTTCGGGGGAACGTGCAGCATGCACCGTGCCACTCTCCCCCTGTGTTTTTGCTTCAATCACCGGTCAGAGCCATCCCTTCCATTTCCATTAGGGCACGCTCAAGTTGGTCAACCAGGTCATCGAATACGGCAATCGTTGCCTCAATGGGAGCGGCGGTTGTCATGTCAATGCCCGCTTTCTTGAGGAGCTCAATGGGGTAATCATTGGAGCCTGACTTCAGCATCGTCAGGTAGCGCTCTCTTGCGGGCTCACCCTCCTCAATAATTTGCTTTGCCAGCGCCGTAGCGGCAACAAAAGATGTCGAGTATTGGTACACATAAAAATTGTCGCTGCGCAGAAAGTGAGGGATGCGGCTCCACTCGATCTGGTTGAGTTCGTCGGCATGGACGGCGCCACCGTAGTAGTCTGCAAACACCTCTGCGTATATGTTATTCAGCACCTCCGCCGTTAGCGCTGCGCCCGATTCGACCTGCTCGTGGGCTCTGGCTTCAAAATCCGCGAAGGACGCCTGACGATAGAAACCACCGCGAAATTCATCTAGGTAGGAGCTGAGGAGGTATGCACGCTCAGCGGCTGAATCGGCTTCTTTGAGCATTTTTTGCATCAAAATCGCCTCATTGGTCATTGACGCTATCTCGGCGATAAAGGTTCGGTAGTCACCGTAAACTTGAGGTTGAGTTCTTCGCGCGAGATAGCTGTGAATGGAATGACCGTACTCATGGGCCAGCGTGGAGACGTTGTTCAGCGTCCCCTCGTAGTTCATCGAGAGGTAGGGTTTAGAAGTATAGGTCCCCCAACTGTAGGCGCCACCGCGTTTGCCACGATTTGCCATGGCGTCGACCCAGCCCTCGTCGAAGCCTTTCCAGTACACATCCAGATATTCCTCTCCTAGCGGGGCCAGTGCGTCGGCAACGATTTTCTTGGCGTCCTCGAAATCGATGTCCTCGATTGTGGGCGGGACTATCGGCGCATACATGTCCCATATTTCCAGCCGCTCCACTCCCAGCGCTTTTTGTCGGAGCCGCAGGTAGCGTTGCAGTGGCGCACTGCCTTGTCGCGCAGTAGAAATCAGATTCTCAAAAACGGCGATCGGAATGGCGTTACTGTAGGTGGCGTGATGAAGTCGCGATTCGAATCCCCTAGCGCGAGCGAAAAAGACGCGGCTTTTAACGTGGCCCTCGTAGTTGGCTGCCAGGGTGTGATTAAGCGCTTGATAGCCGGTAAACAAACCTTTCCATGCCTCTTCACGCACGCGCCGGTCCGATGAGTGCAGAAATGCGCCATAGCGAGAAGCAGTCAGTTCGACCTCATCACCTTGTTCGTCCCTAATCGTACCGAACCTCAAGTCAGCGCTGTCTATCGCTGTGAAGACGCTGTCGAACTTGTCCAACGGGTCCGACGCCATTGCCAGCAACTTCTCCTCTTTCTCCGTGAGGGTGTAAGGGCGCATGCGTGCCATTTCATCCAAATAGTGCGAGTAGGTCTCCAGCCCCGGTGTTGTCTCGATAAACCGCTTAAGCTTGTCGTCAGAAATTGCTAAGAGTTCGGGTGAGAAATAGGACAAGGCCTGCTGGTATTGCGAGTAAAGACCCTGTGCTTCTGACAGGCGCGCGCCGTTCTCAGAGATACGAGTATCCTCATAGCTCTTGAGGCCCGCATAAACATATAGATTGGCAATGACCGTCTCGACGCGCTGAATACTCTCAATTGCCTCCAGCAGCCGACTCCCGCTCTCCGACAGCGAGCCCTTGTGGCGCGTTATTTCGGGGAGTATCGCAAGAAAGCGCGTCTTCTCGGCTCGCCATGCGGCGGCGTCTGCATACATGTCGGTCAAATCCCATTTGTACGCTTCGGGAATAGCATCCCGCTCGGGTACTTCAGCGGCGAAGGCGGTTGCGCCTATTGCAGCGAGCATCAGCAGCGCGAGAGTGCGAAATCCATGGGGCATTATTAGATTCATCTCGGAAATCCTTGGCGTTGTTGGGACCTGTGCGGAGCTTATGTATCACCGGCAGGAATACAAGTGGTCGGCGAGGTCCTAGCCTAGCCCAGCGCCGCTGCTGTTACGAGGTTTGCGACGGTTCACAAGGGTTCAGGTGCCCGATGCACCTCTGCAACGGCAAATCGCTGACGGATCGCCGGGAGTGAATAAGTGTCCAGCCCGGACACAGCTAGGGCCTCCATTTTCATAAGATCCAGACTGCCGTCGCCCCGCTGTGCATCGAGCGGAAAACTTAAATGAACGATTTCGCCAATCACTAAGTGGGTGCCATTGATGCTCAGCGCTTGATGCTCACGAAGTTCGCAGCCAACGCAAAGCGCCGCGCCATCTACAAACGGCGCCGCGATTCCTTCTATCCAGTGGGCGTCGAAATGACAGGCATCGAACTCTGATTCAGCCCGGGGGTAGGGGGCCGACGTTTGGTGCGCCATTGCGGCTTCCTCAAGAGTGAAGCTGTTCAGTGTCCAGCAGCGGTTCTCGAGAATATTGTCCAGCGTATGCCGTTCACTGCGGCCTAGAGAGGGCCTTACAATAAGTGCGAGCAGCGGGGGGTTGGATCCGAGATGGAAGTGAGAACTGATGATTGCGAGGTTGGTCTGACCCGCTTCGCCGCATGTGCCAACCAGCATCGCAGGCTTGTAACCGGGTAGGCTATTGATGAGCATGGCGCGAGGTGTTCTATCCATTATCGCGATGTCAGCGGTCGACAAGACCCGCCTTGTGTCCGTTTTGGGTAGGTCTTTTTCAATCATGACTTGGGTATCGATTAGCGAAACGCCGCTTTGCCCAGAATTGATAGAGCCAGGCAGTTGCCGGCTTAATGATGGGCCACGAAAGCCAGCGCCAAAAGAAGCCAATGCGTGTGTATTGCCAAGCCGCGATATTGGCATCGAGTCCAACGGTCCATGAATCGCCCCTGCGAAGGTGGAGCGACTTCAACAGGGTGTTCTTGTCGGGCGTGTGCGCATCGGGTTCGAGCGCATGAATATCCTGCAGGACCAATTTATCGGATTTCAGACGCGCCAAATGAGCCATTTCTCGGCGACATAGGGGACAGGTGCCATCGTAGTAGAGCGTGTCGGGTTTGTTCATGCCATCGATACGCTGATCAGCTGACAGTGGATGATTTCGGCGCCGTGCGGGCCCTTTAGTTGTCCACGTTAGGATTCGGAGATCAGTGCGGCGATGCTTTTTTTAAGGAGCGCTTCGTCTCCTTTTCTGAAGCCAACATGGATTTCGCGAATGCGGCCTGCTCTATCAATCAGATAGCCCGACGGCATGCCAGCGACGGCGAAGGCTCTTCCCAAGTCCCCTGCCGTGTCGATGGCGACGGGGTAGTCGACGGGATAGCGATCGAGAAAGTCGAGGGCGTCCTCGCTGACGTAGTCAACACTGACGGCAACGACGCGGAATTCAGCATCATCAAAATCTTTGCTTATCTGGTTTAAGGCGGGTAGCGACAGCCTGCAAGGCCCGCACCAGCTCGCCCAGAAATCGACGTAGATGACCTTGCCCTGATAGGTGGAACTACCGACAGTCCCAGTGCCGTTGGCAATCAGGGGTAACTCCCAAGAGGGTTGAGGTAGCGGCGTCTCGAGAGCGATGTGTGAACCGCGCTCTGCAAAAACGCTCTGCGCCAAGAGCGCAAGACCCAGTGCCGCACCAATCGAGAACTGACGAATAAAGAGTACTGGCGGTTGCGTTGTTAGCGTCATGGGAGGACTCTGGTTAATGTCAGCGATTTCTGCCAAGCCTTTCATGGGCGTCAACCCATTCATTGACCCGGGTGGTTTTATCCACCCGTGCAGCACCAGAGAGGGACAACTCGCCCGCGACCACCAATGCCGCCGCAATTTCGCAAAGTTTCAGCGCTTTTCCCTGCCCCTCGCACCCTAGCATGCGGAGGCATTCGCGTTGGGTAGGAAGTGCGGTGCCACCGCCGTAGGTCGCCATAATAAGCGCAGGTAGCGTGATCGAAAAATGGAAATCTCCCTGACGTGTTGCCCGTTGATAGGTTGTGCACTGATTTGACTCGCCGATGTTGGCCACATCTTGACCGGTAGCAAGATAGAGCGCGGCCAACGCGTTGGCAGGATGATTGGCGTTGTTCGATGAGTTGGTAAGAATCGCGGAAAGGGTCGATATCTGCTGCCCGTAGGCGATTTGCTCGGGGGCAACCCGCAAATGCTTCATCAGCACTTCTCGCGGCACCGTTATTTCTGCAGTGACGCGACGGCCTCGGGTTTTCAGTAGATTGACCGATGACGTTTTCTTCTCCGTATCGAAATTGCCCGACAGCATATAGTGCAACATTTCCGGGCGCTGCTGGTTGATCCATTCGCAGGCCGCAAAGGTGGCGCGGCTCACCATATTTTGGCCGGCGGCGTCACCGGTTGAGTAATCGAAACGAGTAAAGATCATGCTGTGTGCATGGTAGCTCTCGATTTCGTGGAGTTTGCCAACAGAGGTGGTGGTCTCTGCTTTGGCTTTAATTGCCTCAAAGTTATCTTTAAGCCACAGCTGAAAGTCGCGTGCTTGCCGAGAGTTTCGAAAAATGAAGCAGGGGGACCGTTGCATTGATTCCTGAGAGACGGTTGTCAAAACGCCCCCAGCCTCTCGGATGACCTTCATGCCTCGGTTATAGGAGGCCAGCATCGTGCCCTCGACGGTGGCCATCGGCACGAAGAACTCACCTTGCGCATGTTCGCCATTAACCAGTAGCGGGCCAGCTACGCCAATAGGTATTTGTGCAACGCCCCAGAAATTTTCGATGTTGCTCTCCATCTCATGGGGGTCAAAAGAGAATCGTTTGGTGTGCTCCAGTGTGGCTCCGGTCTGCTCCTCTATAAACTGTTGGCGCTGCTCAATGATGTCGGCGCTGTAATCGTCCTCGGCACTTCGGGGTATTCGATTTCTGTCGCTCATAGGGTGTTGATCCGTGTTTTGGCGTTGTCATATTCGCGACGTAGTTTAGCTACATAGTCGGCAGTTGTGCCCAGCGTTTTGATGGCGCCGATACCTTGTCCGCAACCCCAAATATTTTTCCAGGCTTTTGCGTCGGTGTTGCCCCCTGAACCAAAATCCATTTTGCTGGGATCGCTGCTGGGAAGGTTGTTGGGGTCAAGACCCGCGGCCTCGATCGAAGGTTTGAGGTAGTTTCCATGAACTCCCGTGAACAAATTGCTATAGACGATATCGTCAGCGCAGTAATCAACAACGGCTTGCTTGTAGGCTTGCTCAGCGTCCGCTTCCTCGGTCGCGATAAATGCCGAACCGATGTAGCCGAGATCTGCTCCCATGGCCTGCGCCGCCAGCACCGCGTCACCCGTTGCAATGGCACCTGACAGTAGCAAGGGGCCATCAAACCATTCCCGGATTTCCTGAATGAGTGCCATAGGAGAGGTTGTTCCCGCATGGCCACCGGCACCTGCAGCCACCGCGATGAGGCCATCGGCGCCTTTTTCTATCGCCTTTTTCGCAAATCGGTTGTTGATGACATCATGAAGCACGATGCCGCCATAGCTGTGGACCATTTCATTAACCCACTCTTTCGCGCCGAGAGAGGTGATGACGATCGGCACCTTGTATTTCACGCACATGTCCATGTCGTGCTTCAGCCGCGCATTGGAGCCGTGAACAATTTGGTTAACAGCAAACGGCGCAGAGGGCGCGTCTGGGTGCTCAAGGTCGTACGCAGCGAGCTCCGTGGTAATGCGTTGTAGCCACTCCTCCAATACCGGCTCAGGGCGTGCATTGAGCGCGGGAAAGGATCCAACAACGCCCGCCTTACACTGTGCAATCACCAGATTCGGGTTTGAAATGATAAAGAGCGGTGCACCGACGACCGGTAGTCGCAAGGCGCCCTGCAGAGCGGGTGGCAAGGCCATGAAGGTTTCTCCTGATTGCTTTGATTGAAATGCGGGTTACAAGGACTCGCGTCCTCTCGTGGGCGATCCACATTTGCTGTGAAAAGTGGTCTGCATGCGAGTGCCCTGTGCAGTATGGCCGCCAGAGCGCATAATGAGGTTCATTCTACCGAGTTTCGACATAATATATGCCATTATATTGCTGCGCAACTAACGCCAGCAGGGTGGGTTGATCCGCATGTATTACCAATACTTTGGACTCTCTGAACCGCCTTTTTCGATAGCGGTTAATCCTCGATATCTTTTTATGAGCGCGCAACATCGCGACGCACTTGCACACCTGTTATACGGGGTTGGCAGTGGCGGCGGATTTATTCTACTCACAGGTGAGGTAGGTACTGGAAAAACAACGTTGAATCGGTGCCTGCTGGAGCAGCTGCCCGATAACACAGATATCGCAATCATATTGAATCCTGCGCTGAGCGCGGTTGAGTTGCTTGCCACGGTGTGCGATGAACTAGCGATCGAATACCCGGAGGGCACCAATAGCCTCAAAGTGCTGACCGATGCGCTTCATCAATTTCTGCTCGCAAACTATGCGTCCGACAGAAGAACCGTACTGATGATCGATGAAGCGCAGCACCTTAGCTTCGATGTGTTGGAGCAAATTCGATTGCTCACGAATCTCGAGACCGACGAGCGAAAATTATTACAAATTATTCTGATTGGGCAGCCCGAGTTGGGGGCGATATTAGCGCGGCCCGAACTGAGGCAGCTGAATCAGCGCATTACAGCGAGATTCAACTTGACTGCATTGGGTGCTGGTGAAGTGAGAGTTTATGTCAACCACAGATTGCAGATCGCTGGACTTGCAGAAAATCGCGCGTTGTTCACTGACTCTGCGCTCCGTGAGGTTTACCGCTTAACCGATGGTATACCGCGCTTGATCAATCTCGTCTGTGACAGGGCGATGACGGGAGCCTATGGCAGGGGTCAGTCGTCAGTATCAAAAAATTTGGTGCGAGAGGCGGGGGGGGAGGTCCTTGGCCCTAGCTCAAGGGCAGCTCTACCACCATCAAATTCGGCCGGAGCGCGGGCGGTAAAGTTTATCGCCGGGTGTGTCGCGGTTATCTCGGTTGCGATGTACCTATTTGGGAATGATCTTGGCATGCTTGATCAGTGGCGCTCACCCGCATCATGGAGCGAGCCTGAGACACCTCAGGTGGAGGTCGATCCTGCGCTGGCACGCGACTCCGAGCCCCGGGTATTGCCGTCGGAGCGATGGCAGTTGGATCCAGCACGCGCCGAGCAAGCACTGTGGCAACTGCGTTTCGATGAGCCACTTAAGGGCTCTTTGTGCGCTGCTGCTATGTCAACCAGTTGGCGATGCGAAACGGTGGAGTCCGAGGTCTGGGACGAGGTGGTAGCGATGGAGCGGCCGGTGCTGTTGGACCTTCGTCGGTCTGATGGATTCGGTGCGGTTACGGTCCTGTTGCGCATTGAGGGCGATATCGCACTCATCTGGGAGGGCATGTCTGCCTGCACCATCCCGCTCTCTTCCTTGACTGAGAGCTGGTTGCACCGTTTCCGCTATATCTGGCTGAGTCCGGAGGGCTGGACTGGACCGCTGGTTCTGGGCGACCAAGGGCCGGTTGTGCGCCAGGTGGTGGAAGCATTTGCCGCACTGGACGAGCTGCCTGCACCACCGCTAGATGTGTTTACCGAAGCCCTAGAGCAACGGGTGATGGCCTTTCAGGCTGCTTCAGGTTTGGAGGTCGACGGCGTGATCGGTGCACGCACGCTGCAGACACTGAATGATCAATTGGGACGAGGGTGGAGGTCCGCCTCTGCGATCGATCAGCTCATCGCACGCGTTGGAGCTTCGACATGTCTTTGATCCTCGACGCGTTGAAGCGATCAGAAAGCGAGCAAAGAAATGCACCCCCCATCTCCGTGTTGGATGACATTGCAAACGGGTCAGATCAACCAGGCGGGCCCGCGAGGGGGGTTGTACTGGGCGTGGCGGCATTAGCACTGCTGGGTTTTGGCTTTTGGTGGTTTGGGTCTGATGTCAGCACATTGGGGGAGGAGGCTGAAGGGGTAGCGGTTCGAGTCGGCGAGGCAATGCAAGAGAGGGTTGAAGCGACTGGCCCATCAATCGAGCCTCGGGAAGTGCTGGAGCCAGGTGGGCCATTAGCGGACATTGCTATACCGTCGGCGCAAGCACCTCGCGCTGCCCAGAGTGCGGTATTGGATCGTGTGTCGGTACTCGACCCGGAAGAGTTGGAGGCGCTGAATCAAGCGATGTGGAAGGACGCGGAGGCAGCCGCTGAATCGGTGGTGAGCGAGGGGGGAGCGCCAGATGTTTTGGGGGGTTCCCAACTGCAATCCAATAATCCCGAAGAACGCTTGGCGCCGGACCCGCTCGAGGTGGCTGAGATGGCAGCGAGTGATCCGGCGATAGACCTGCAAGAGGTGATGCAGCGACTGGCTTTGGAGGTCGGCGAGGCCTCACTGCTGCCCCATCCCGTAGGGTTACTCGATACCTTGACGCAGCAGCAAAAGGATACGGTGCCCACGATTATTTACAGCGCCCATCAGTATGGTGGCGATGCCGCCTTTGTGGAGTTGAATGGCAAGAGATTGAGAGAAGGGGGGCGTGCCGATGCGATTCGTGTCCTCGAAATTCTCCCCGATAGCGTCATTCTCAATGTGTCGGGGACAGAGTTTCGACTGAAGGCGCTCAATTCCTGGGTCAATCTTTGAGCGAGTTTTCGCTGCTTTTGAGACCCAAAAAAGCCATCATTGCGTGATACAGGTCTCTCTGTTTCATGAAAGGTTTCAGTAATTTTGGGTCTGTTACATTGGCAAAAAGTGGCACGTTTGCGCCTGTATGTTCTTCACTGAAACCGTTGTTCGTTGCGTAGTTGATCCGCATGATACTGCCCTCACGCGTCCTCAGTCGTGCAGTGTGCCCGGGGGAATAAACAGGAACAGGATAGTCAGAATAGTGGCTTGGTTCCGGTAAAATCTGGGCAGCTTGCGCATGATCTGCAGTGACTATCACGAGGGTTTCACTGTGACGGCCTGCAAACTCTAGCGACAATGCCAGCACCTTCTCAAGCTGCGATATTTCGCCAATTGACCCACACGGGTTTCTCTTGTGGCTTTGCTTGTCAATGGATGCGGACTCCACCATCAGGAAAAACCCGTTCTCATTGCTCGCTGAGAGCTGGCGCAAGGCTGCAGCCGTCATCTGGGCGAGTTCAGGAGTAGCGGCAAATGCCGGATTAGGTTCGCATTCCATGATCTCAGGCTGCCTCGCTTCGCCAAGAAAATCAGACAAACTGTGGAGCCAGCTCGTTTCGGTGGGTGCCGCACGTCGGCCGTCCGAGCCACGCCACTTGACTTCGAGATTCTCAGTGTCAAACAGGCCAATGACTGCTTGGTCAGTGCGAATTTCCGAGAGTTCGTCGCGGTCAGTGATAACGCGGAAGCCATTTTTTTCAGCGAGTGAGCGGACCGATTCCCCCGTCGCCGTTATCTGACTCAGAAATTTCTGGCCGCCGCCGAAAAGGACGTGTGCTTTGCTGTTGAATAGCTGCTCGACGATGGAGCCCGGGCCATTGTTTTGCTTGGCATCCTGCGGGCAGGTAGGTTGGGGCAGGCCGTAATAGGTGCTTCCCAGAATTTCTTCGGGGCCCTCACAGCTTCTCGAGGAGACGTGCGCAAGAAAAGAGGCCGGTGTGGCATCGGTGATAGACGAGGTAGTGACGAGTCCCACCCGGAGGCCAGCTCCAATAGCATGCTCGGCGATCGTGGGCAGATCTCGATCAGCGATATCCGTGCCGATTCTGCCGACACTGGTCATTCTGCCTGTTGCGATTGCTGTGGCGGTGTTTGCGGAATCCGCGACATACTTGGGCTGGCCTGAGGCTGAAAGGGTTTCTACCTGCACTGCGCCCCGAAACGGGAGTCCGTCGAGGATGAGCGTCCCGCTCATACCGGCCAGATAGTTCCGACCCATCGTGACATGTTGATCGTCGAACCCGTCGCCGATAATCAAGATGACATTTTTCGGGGCGGCGGCGGTGGTCCATGAGGCACCGCAGAGCACTATCAAGACAATGCAGGTGACAAGGCAAGAGGGCAGGGGATTCATGGCTCGTCGATCCAATGTGGGACGGGCGCAGAATAATCCGGGGTCTGTTAATGCACAATCATCTTTCAAGCGTTGTACCCGGTTTCGATATGTGGGAAAAAAGACTTCCGTTATGGCAAACTCAAGTGCAGATTTTTTGAGGTCCGAAGTTATGCCCGCCCTATTGTCTCGAAACACTGTTCTGTCCGCTGTAGCACTCTTGGGGTTAGCTTTTGCGCCCTTCGCGCTCGCTGAAACGATATCTGGTGCCGACACCGCGTGGATGCTGACTTCGACGGCTTTAGTGCTGTTTATGACGATTCCGGGCTTATCTTTATTTTATGCGGGTTTGGTTCGTGTAAAGAACGTGCTGTCTGTCTTGATGCAGTGTTTTGCGCTGACCGCGCTCATGTCCGTTCTGTGGTTCGTTGTGGGCTACACCCTGGCGTTTGGATCTGCGGGCGTCGAACAGGGCCCGTGGATCGGTGATTTGGGCAACTTATTTCTGGCCCAGGTATCTATGGACAGCGTCAGTGGATCAATTCCAGAGACGCTCTTCGTAATGTTCCAGTTAACCTTTGCGGTCATCACGCCCGCTCTCATTGTCGGAGGGTTCGCCGAGCGCATGCGTTTTTCAGCCATGCTGATATTTAGCTCTCTGTGGTTGGTTCTGGTTTATGCCCCTGTCTGTCACTGGGTATGGGGTGGGGGCTGGTTGGGTGCGATGGGCCTTCAGGATTTCGCGGGTGGCTCAGTGGTGCATATTACAGCGGGTGTTGCGGCACTCGTTGCAGCGACATCGCTAGGTGGCCGTCGGGGGTTCGGTCAGACTGCGATGCCACCCCACAACCTGACCATGACGGTGACGGGCGCTGGAATGCTTTGGGTGGGGTGGTTTGGTTTCAATGCCGGGTCTGCGGTTGCAGCGGACAGTAGCGCGGCCATGGCGATGTTAGTGACGCACCTCTCCGCCGCTTGTGGATCCCTTGCTTGGATGTGCATGGAGTGGATTCGTCATGGAAAGCCCTCAGTACTGGGTATTGTGACTGGCATGGTCGCCGGTTTGGGTACCATTACGCCTGCGTCAGGCTCCGTGGGGCCGGCGGGTGCGGTCGTGATAGGTCTCTCGGCGGGCGTTGTGTGCTACTTTGCAACGATAACGCTGAAAAACCGACTGGGTATCGATGACAGTCTGGATGTGTTTCCGGTGCACGGTGTTGGCGGCATGCTGGGGCTGTTTATGGCGGGAATCTTTTGCTCGCCGTCACTGGGGTTATTCAGTGGTAACGGTTTTTCCGACGGGGTTGAGGGTATGTCAGGCCAGCTAGCTATTCAGCTGTGCGGGATTGGCGCTACGTTCATTTATACCGCAGTGGTAAGTTGGGTGTTGCTCCGTGTCGTGAATGCGCTGGTTTCCTTGAGGGTGGATCAGGAGGATGAGACTGCCGGGCTTGATATCGTGCTACATGATGAGAGAGGTTACGACCTCTAGCGCGAGCGCTCGTTTTACGGCAGGGCTGCCAGTTCTACGGTGACATCCAGTCGCTCAAATGACGGCTGGCTCTGCTGTATTTCCCAAACCGTCAAGGGATGTGCCTCCCCCCAATCCGCGGGATAGGTCAAGGTGAGGGTTTCCCCCCGTGCGCACACGGCGAGGTCTGGGATACTTTCCATTTCTTCCACGTGTTTCAGGATGACCGCGAGCCTTAGCAGGATCATCATGCGGGCCACATTTTTTCGCCTGCGGCGAGGAATTGTGTCGAGGCTCTCAGACCGGATTTTTCCTTTTAGTCCGGATATCAATGCGGCCATGACCTCCTGATCTTGCTGTGCGAATCCGGGCAAGTCACTGTTAAGCACGAGATAGGCCGAGTGCTGAGAGTAATTTTTCTGAGACACCGCAACGCCAATCTCATGTAAAGCCGCCGCCCAGGTTAAAAGGTCCATCTCGCCGCTGGTCAAGTGCCACTCCGGCGCGGTTGCTGAGGCCAATGCTCCCACGCGGCGACATACCAAATCAGCGATCGCCGCGTCTACGTTATAGCGTTGCTGCATTGCCACCACGGTGCGAGTGCGAACGTCCTCATGGTCGAATCTTCCGATCAGATCATAAATGACGCCCTCTCGAAGTGCTCCCGACGAAGTGCGCATGACTTCTATTTGCAGTCCGTCAAAAATACCAAGAGTGATCGCAAGTCCGGCGGTTACGACGCCTTTTCGCGTGTCGCTGAGCCCCTCCAGACTGAGTTCGTCAACGTGTCCGAAAGTCAGGAGCTTTTGCTTCAGTTTCTCGAGGGAGTGGCGATCGATACCGTTTTCTCGCCAGCCCGCGCTTGCTATGAGAGTTTCGATCGCGCGTAGGGTGCCGGAAGACCCGACCGCTTCCTGCCACTGGCTACTATGGTAGCTGCGCCGAATGTGCGAGACCTCTATTCGGGCCCGGTGGTAAGCCGCGTCGAAACCCTCGCGACTGATCGAGCCATCCGGCAGGTATAGGCGACCATAGGATACGCAGCCCATTTGCAGGCTCTCGAGTTTTTTTGGTTCGAAGCGCTCTCCCAGGATGAACTCTGTGCTGCCTCCGCCAATATCGATAACCAGTCTGACATTGGCGTCGTCAGACAGGGTGTGTGCTACGCCGAGATAAATGAGACGAGCCTCTTCACGGCCATAAATCACCTCAATAGGTGCGTCGATGATTTGTTCGCCTGGTTCGATAAATGCTTGGCGGTTCTTGGCTCGCCTTAAAGCGTTTGTGCCAACAATACGAATTTTGTCAGGGCAAGTACTGTCTATCAGTTGCTTGAAGCGTTCTAGGCAGGCGAGCCCGCGCTCAATTGCCGGTGTTGTGAGCATGCCCGATTCATCGGTTTCACCCAGTTGAACTTTTTCGGCGAGAGCGTGCATCGGTTTCAGCTCTCCAAACTCCGATTTGGCGATCATTAAGTGAAACGAATTGCTGCCCAGGTCGATCGCAGCCAAGAGCTGCTCCTCGGTTCCGCCAGTGTCAGTCATTGATAGAGGGCCTGATGCATGGCAAAGCAGGCGTCGTGCCCTGGCACACATGTTGTTGGGTGGTTTGGAATCATTTTCGGTAGCACCGTTTTGCTCTGCCAGTCATGCGCGTCATCAATTCGTACCCTATTGTGCCGCAAGCCTCCGCCACCTCGTCTACGCCCGGATTTTGTCCCCAGAGAATCACGGGGGTGCCTATCGCCACAGCACCACAATCAGTGACGTCAATCGTCACCATATCCATCGATACACGGCCAACCAGAGGGACCTTTTTGCCATTAACGGCCACTGGCGTTCCATTTTGCGCGGACCAAGGGTAGCCGTCTCCGTAGCCCACAGGCAGCGTGGCGATAAGGCTGTCGCGCTGCGCTGTCCAATGACCGCCATAGCCAACGGACTCTCCGGCAGCGACCTGCCGGAGAGCCATTACGGTTGTTTGAAACTGCATGGCCGGCTTCAATGTTGAATTGCTGGCCAATCCGGTAATAAGGCCACCGTACATGGCGTAGCCCAGGCGGGCCCACGTGTCTTGTGAGGAGAGCCCCAAACGGCTGGCTGCTGAATTGCAGAGACTGATTTCATGAGGCCAGTCCGACACAATTTCGCGCCATCGGTCCAGTTGGTTCTTACTGAGGCGGCTCTCGGGTAGCTCAGCCGACGCCAGATGCGACATGAGCGTTAGGCGAGAGCAGCCCGCACTTTCCAGTGATCGTCTCACGGTAGACAACTCTTCTGGCGAGAATCCGAGTCGATGCATTCCGGTATCAACTTTTACCCACAATTGAGGCAGCGCATCGCCGTACGGCAAACACCAGCTGACCTGGGAGGTTTCGTGCAGCGCAAGCCAGAGATTTTCTTTTGCCGCCAGCGCTACATCTTCAGCTGAGTGCGGCCCCTCCAGGATGAGAATGGGCTTGCCAACTCCTGCGGCCCGAAGCGCTAACGCCTCCTCGGTAAAGGCAACAGCGAAGGCGTCAACTAAGTCTTCAATGTGATGAGCGACTGGGACCGCACCGTGTCCGTAAGCGTCGGCTTTGATAACGCCCATAAATCGAGTGGCGCCAAGGCAGGTTTTCAGCACGGCGATATTATCGCTGATGGCGCCGAGGTTGATGAACGCAGTGGTCGCTCTGGGCATCAGGGTGTGTCAAATCGATAAAGATGAAATAGGTGCTGTGCCTCCGCCCAGTAATTACCGGGCTTGCCGTCGCCGACCGGTTTGCCATCGATGGCTATTACGGGTGCCAGTTCTTTTGTTGACGAGCTCAACCAAACCTCGTCGGCAGACATAACAGTCTCGCGAGTGACTGGCCCTACTTGCACCTGCCAATCGGTATGTTTTTCGATTAGCTCGAGGCACAAACGCCGGGTCACACCCGGGAGCTTCTCATGGTCTAATTCAGGGGTGCAGATCTGTCCGTCTTTAACCACAAAGACATTACAGGCCGCCGCTTCTGTTAAAAGGCCACATTCATTGAACAGCAGGACTTCTTCTGCCCCTTCATTAATCGCCTCCATCATATGAAGTACGTTCCCGAGCAGCGCTGTGGACTTGATGTGGCATCTGGCCCACCTGGCGTCTGCCCGGGTGACCGTAGTAAAGCAAGTCGCGGTTTCCACGTCGCCGGTTGAGGGGGTATTAATGGGGAAGGTGTAGGCGAATACTGTCGGAATGGTGTGTTCCGGGAAGGCGTGTTGGCGCTTCTCTGCCAAACCACGCGTGATTTGCAGGTAGATGCCCAGGTCACTGCTCCCATTGCGTTCGATCAGCAGCTCAAGCACCTGTGAAAGATCTTCATCCGACCGGGTGATGTTGAGTTGAATACCCGCTAGCGAGTGCCTGAGTCGATCCAAGTGATACTGAGCGGCAACCATTTTTCCTGCGTAGCAGGGGATCACCTCATAGACGCCATCGCCGAAAAGGAAGCCGCGGTCCATCGGCGATATTTTCGCCTCCAGCAGCGGTAAGTATTCGCCATTGAGATACGCGATTGTCATAGAGGGCTCTCTTGATTAAGCAAGGTAATGATAGCTTCTACCAGCGCGCAGCCGGCGCCTTCCGTAAAACCATCCTCGGTAGCCGTCTGTGCGCCAGTGACCCCATCAACCGCACCAGATTCAACGAGCGTTCGTAGGTCTTTGCGGATATCCGCGATGATGCCCGCTATGTTGTCACTTCGAAAGTAGGTCAGGGCGCATAGCGCATAGGCCGCCCAATTCGACACGTCAGCCACCACCAACTCATCGCAGGTACTGATCGCTGGATGAATATCTAATTCACTTAAAGCGTTGAGGGCTTTGCCCATACCCATTTCATTACCTCCGTCACCAATTGCTATCGTGGGACAGTTGGCAAGCTCGAGGTAGGCCTCAGCGGGGGTGCAGTCTGCTGAAATGTCCTGCCCTGCCATGTTGTAGTACCGCCCGTCCCGTGCGGCCCCGGGACGCTCGATACTGATTACCAGATCTGGCGGTGCGTTGCTGTAGAGATCGCGCACTGATGCGCGGATTTGCTCTCTGGAGCCGGTGGCCAATTCAAGACATCGGAAAGCCGGACTGAGGCATTGTGTTAGGGAGGATTCAGAAAGTATGGTCGGTCGTAGTTTGTGACGTTCACAGGCCCGATACAGTGCCATTGCGCCGGCCGGTCCATCTGTTTCAAAAGTACCCGCGACGGGGAAACCGGTGACGATGTAAGCATTTCCGCGCTGTGTTCTCAGCAAATGCGCTGCTCGCTCGAGGTAGCCCGGGTCGAGTGCTTGCCTCACACGACTCATATGCCTATGGTTATGTTGTATGAGAAGCTTCTCAATCGCCTCGATGGTTTGTGTGCTGGTAAGACCGTTCACGATAATTTTGTCTCGATGTAGTGGTGCTCCAACCAGGTGATGCGGTCTGCCTCCTGAGGCGTGACAGGGATAAGCTGCACTCGCTGACCCGGTCTGGATTGTACTAAGCGCTGGCAGTCTGCTTCGATAACCGCGCCTGCCTTTGGATAGCCGCCAACCGTTTGCCGATCATTGAGTAAAACGATGGGTTTACCGTCCGGGGGTATTTGGATGGCACCGTAGCACGTTGCCTCCGACAGCAATGACTGAACGCCTGTATTCACGGGGCTGCCGTCCAGTGCGATACCCATTCGATTGGCCCGTGGCGTAACCGAAAATGTCCCAGTATCAAGTGCCCGCTTTGCGGCTGAGGAGAGAGCGTCGAACTGAAATCCGGGGACGAATCGCAGTGAAAGTAGGTCGCGGTCTTGCACAGTGATCGGCGTTGGACACTGAGTGATGCGGGAGCGGGTGTCTGACCCCAGGGGCAGGGTGTCACCGTCTCGGAGATATCTGCCTTCGACGCCGCCAATGCGCTCTCTAGGAGACGTGCTTCTACTACCAAGCTGGAGGGGAGTGTTGAATCCTCCCTCGACATGAAGATAGCTGTAAATGCCTTGGCCGCGCGGTTTGATGGTCACCACTTGATTTTCCGAGGTTTCTTCGACTCTGCCGCTATCGCGCTCGGTGTTGCCAATGGTAACGACTGTCGGAGCACCGGTTACGATAAATCGGCAATTGTGAGATGTGACGAAGGCGAGGTCCCCATAGGCGAACTCTAATGCAGCTTCATCAGCGTAATGTCCAAAGCAGTACTGCCCTGCGCGCAGCGCATAATTATCCATGGCACCGCTGGGGGGGATGCCGTTTCGCTGATGACCCCGCCGACCGCTATCCTGAATAGTGCTAGCGATGCCCGAGCGAATGAGTGTCAGTGTTCTCACGCTTTGTTCAGTTTCGCTTTCAAGGCCCGATAGTCAGCCATCGTAACGGGTTCAAATTTGACCGAATCGCCGACGGCGATCAGTGCAGCCGGATTCGATGCCAGATCAAACAGCGGTGTCGGGCAAGCCCCGATGAGTCGCCAGCCGCCCGGCGATGCGCATGGATATACAGCCGTTTGCCGGTCGGCGATGGCGACTGAGCCTGCATTCACACTCGCCCGGGGGGTGGTCAGTCTGGGTGTCGTCAATTGCTCGTCCACTGTGCCGAGGTAGCAAAATCCAGGTGCAAAACCTGTGGCGTAAGCGAAATAAGGACTGCCACTATGCCGCTCAATGATATCTTCAATACTCAGATTCTTCTGCTCGGCCAGCCACTCGAGATCGGGAGCAACACTGGGGTGGTAAAGCACGGGCAGGGACACAGTTTTACAACCTGCTTCAGGCTCATTGGCGGTCTCCTTCAGATTTGTCGCACGCTCTTCCAGCCAGTGCTGTGTGCCTTCTCTATCCAGCGCTAGCGGCTGGAAAAATAAAGTTAACGTGGTGTAGCCCACGACACTATCTACGAGGGCGCCTGCAAATTCCCGCTGGGCTTGGGCTTGAATAGAAAGTAAGCCATAAGTCAGTGACGGCGTGGGGGTCTCGGAGAACACCAAGCGCAATCCCAGATTACCGGCAGGGCCAACGGCAAATTCCATTCACGCTTTATCCAGTGCGTTGCGAATGGCCTTGATCATTTTTACGGCGCCCGGTGTGTCGCCATGGACGCATAGCGTGTCGGCATTGACAGGGATACGCTTTCCTTTGGGCGTTCGAAGGTTATCGTTTGCAATGGCAATAGACTGGTTAACCGCTGCTTCCACCGTCAGCAGTGCGCCGGGTTTGTCGCGGGGAACGAGAAGTCCTCGACTGGTGTAGCCTCTGTCCGCAAACGCCTCATAACGAAGCGTTAATCCGTGCTCGATGGCGAGTTGCACTGTTTTTCTATCGCGCGGCGTTGCGAGCACAATCAGTGATAATTCGGCATGCCAGCTTGCAACCGCCCTCATGACGTCATTGAGTATCATCGGATCGTCCAGCATCGCGTGATAGAGCGCACCGTGGGGCTTCACAAAGCTAACCCTTGTCCCATGGGTTCGCGCAATCCCGTCTAGCCCGCCGATCTGATGGTGAATCAGGTCGATTAATTCAGGTCCGCGAATGTCCATTGCTCTGCGGCCGAAGCCCTGAAGGTCTGGGTAGGATACGTGGGCCCCCACTTCTTTATTATGGTGGCGTGCCATGACCACGCAGCGACGCATGGTGCCGGGATCGCCAGCGTGTCCGCCGCAGGCAATATTGGCGGCGTCGATCAGGGGCATGACGGTCTCATCATCGCCCATGGTCCATGCCCCGTAGCTCTCTCCCATATCACAGTTCAGAGTCAATTTTTTTGTCATCAGAAGATTGCCAGATCGGTATTTTTTAGGTCAGTGACAAGCATATGCCCGGGTTCATGGGTCACCGCAAGCGGCAGTTTCGCCGCCTGCAGGGCGACTTGCGGTGTGACGCCGCAAGCCCAGAAGACGGGTATTTCGGAGTCTCTCACAGTCACGGCTGCGCCAAAATCCGGTTTGCTCAGATCAGCGATGCCTATATGTGAAGGATCCCCAAGGTGGATGGGTGCGCCATGAACGGAGGGAAAGCGAGAGCATATTTGTATGGCTCGTATGGCATCAGAGGCGACCATTGGCCGCATGCTCACCACCATATTTCCGGCAAATGGTCCTGAGGCCGCGCAGGGGATGTGCGTGGTGTACATGGGTACGTTAACACCTTCTGTAAGGTTGCGAATTTCTATTCCAGCGTCCAACAATGCCTCCTCAAAAGAGAACGAGCAGCCAAGCGCAAAGGCCGTCCAGTCGGCCTGCCAGAGTTCGGATATATCAGTTACTTGCTCCGCCAAGACCCCATTTCGCCAGACGCGGTATTTAGGCAAGTCGACGCGGATATCGATGTCGTCGCCGAACTCGGGAAGGGTGATTGCGCCGGGCTCCGGGCTCATGGCCAGCAGGGGACAAGAACGGGGATTGCGTTGGCAAAAGGTTTGGAAATGATTCGCCGCTGCTATAGGCAGTATTACGATGTTTGCTTGGACGTAGCCGGGCGCCAGCCCCGAGGTTTGCGTGCTGAGAGTGCCGGCTCTGCATTGTGCTCGGATACTTTTGCCCGTCGCCTTCGCTTCAACTGCTACCATCTTAAACCTGAAATTGTATAGTGTTTACGCATCATAATCCTAAACGAGAAAGCTCATGCCGCATTTTTCTTCCTACGCAACTGAAACCCCCGACCGGCCCGCTTACATCTTGGCCAATTCTGGAGAAACGGTGACCTATGCGGAGCTGGATCGGCGCTCAAACCAGATTGCACAGCTGTTGAGGTGCTCGGGTATCGAGCGCGGTGATCATATTGCAATGATGATGAAGAATTGCGCCGAGTTTCTTCAGGTTGCGCAGGGGGCTCTTCGCGCCGGGGTGATTTTTACGCCCATCAGCACGCACCTCAAGCAGGACGAAACGGCGTATATCATTACCAACTGCAAAGCGAAGCTATTCATCGCGTCGGCCAGCCTGGCGGAGGTCGCCACTGCGGCTGCAGCGGCGTCGGCGGGTTTGAGTCGATGTTTGTCAGTGGGCGGTGATATCGCTGGTTTTGAATCCCTTGAAGGACAGCTGGAGCAGTTGCCCGCCACAGCCATTGCGGATGAGTTTTTGGGTGCACCCATGCTCTACTCGTCGGGTACGACGGGTAAACCCAAGGGCGTCTATTGGCAGCCGCACGCAGAGAGTATTCATGCCGACCACCCAATGTCCGGCAGCGTTGGCGCGTTTTTTGGATTTGGGGTCGATACGGTCTATCTGTCGCCGGCGCCGCTCTATCATGCCGCCCCGCTGCATTACAACTTGATGGTCCTCGGACTGGGCGGCACGTCAATCATCATGGAGCAGTTTGACCCGGTGCAGTCCTTGGCGCTGATCGAGCGATACAGAGCCACCCACAGTCAATGGGTGCCAATTATGTTTGTGCGCATGCTCAAGCTGCGGGGGGACGAGCGCGAGCGCTACGACCTCAGTTCAATGAAGTGCGCGATTCACGCTGCCGCGCCGTGTCCCATCGATGTTAAAGAAGCGATGATTAATTGGTGGGGCCCGGTGATTGTTGAGTATTACTCAGGCAGTGAGGGGAATGGCTTCACTATCATCGACTCGGCGAATTGGCTTACGCACAAGGGTTCGGTGGGTCAGGCCATCATAGGGCAACCCCGCATTCTCGGCGAAAACGGAGAGGTATTGGGCCCGGGCGAGGTCGGCGATGTTTATTTCGCGGAGAGCCGTCCCTTTGAGTATTTTGATGAACCCGAGAAGACCCGAGAAGCTTTTAACGAGCAGGGTTGGAGCACTATGGGAGATGTTGGTTACCTTGACGAAGAGGGGTTCCTTTACCTGACGGATAGAAAAAACTTCACCATCATTACGGGCGGGGTAAATGTTTATCCTGCCGAGATTGAGGGACTGTTAATTACCCACGATAAAGTTGCCGATGTTGCCGTTTTTGGTGTGCCGCATCCTGAATTTGGCGAAGAGGTGGTGGCGGTGGTGCAGCCTCTGGATTGGAAAGACGCGACCGATGAGATCGCAGAGGAGCTCTCACTGTGGATGCGCGAGCGCTTATCCAGCGTGAAGGTCCCGCGCAGGATTGATTTTTTGCAAGAGTTGCCTCGTATGGACAATGGCAAGCTCTATAAACGCCATTTGCAGGACGCCTATCGCGCCGCCGTGTAAATTAAAAAGATGGCAAGCTGGTGCCCGCATCCATGAGCCTCTATGATTACAGGTGCGTATTCGTTAACAGACTTCAATGACGAGGTGGTGGTAGTTGACGGCAAAATCGGAGTTACGGCAGTACGAGCGGGACATGGATCTCGCGGAGTCCTACGAAGAGTGGCTTTTGGCCGCAGAATCGCATGATGCGGCGAGCGGGATGGCCACTTGGCGCAAGGAAGAGCCCTCTGATCTTTATGATCACGCACAAATCCGCTACCGCCTGGACCGCTTGCGAAAGTGCCGCAAGCAAAAAGATTGGTCAGGCCTGCTCTATGCGCTAAACGAGGGCATCCATGGCAACATGGGCGGGATGGGCAAAAGTGTTCTTTATCGGCAGGCGAAGTCTGGCACTAAAGTCCTGATAGAGCAGTATATTCACGAGATTGATGACGCGCTCAGGCTACTGGCAGAACTGCCTGATGAAGTCATTCCGATCCAGCAAAAATTGGATTTTTTCTATCGAAGCAACGTTTGTTACGGCCGCTCCGCGTTAATGTTGAGTGGCGGCGGCGTGCTCGGGTTTTTGCATGTGGGCGTTGTTACGGAGTTGCTGGGGCACGGTCTGTTGCCGCGTGTCATATCGGGTTCTAGCGCGGGTTCGATTGTGGCCGCAGTGCTCGGTGCTTACACTGATGAGGAGATGCAGGGTCTCGATTTCATCGCCATGCTTGAGTCTGGAGGCAACGACGCGGCAGGTTTGATCCGAAGGTGGGTGACCGGTGCCGGTGTGCGTTTCACGGCCGATAATACTGAGCAGCTTATCGCGGCCGCTATTCCGGATCTGACCTTTGCGGAGGCCTATGCCAAAACCGGGAGACAGGTCAGTATTACCGTTGCGCCTGCTGAGCCTCATCAGCGCTCTCGGTTGCTAAACGCCGTGTCGTCACCGAACGTCTATTTGCGCTCTGCCGTGATGGCGTCTTGCGCCATTCCGGGCGTTTTTCCACCCGTCATGTTGCAGGCAAAGAACGAAAAAGGTGAGCCCCAACCTTATCTCCCGGCCCGTCGATGGGTGGACGGTTCGGTGGCGGACGATCTTCCGGCGAAAAGACTTTCTCGGCTGTTTTCGACAAATCATTACATTGTCAGCATGGTGAACCCTATTGCTCGCGCCTTCTTACCGCGTGATGAGCGTGCCCGTCCTGTTCGACGAGCGGCGTCATCTTTGGGCATCGGTATTGGTCGGGAAATGCTCAATTTCTATCGGGGAGTTGCTAAAAGATACGGAGAGAACTGGCCGAAATTCAATATGATGCTGCACAGTGTTCATGCATTGCTGGATCAAGAGTACTCCGGTGATATCAACATCGTGCCCAAGTTTAGATTGCAGAACCCCCTCAAGCTTATCAGTCAGCCCAGCTCGGATGAGTTGGGCCTATTGGTACGGGAGGGTCAGCGAGCCACCTTCAGCCGCCTTGAATCCATACGCCGGTGCACCCAAATTTCCAGAACACTGGAAGAGATTCTGCATCGTTTCGAATATGGTGATCTCAGGCCGGCCCCGGGGACTTATCGTCGGCCGAAAAGCTCCCGACGGAGACCCCCTCCCACGGCCGCTCAAATGAAGACCCTGAAAGCCGGATCAGAGCAGAGGGTTGCCAAAACTCAGTCGGCATCTGCCCGAGTCCGCAACAGCGCGCCGCGGGCTAGGGTCAAAAGTTCGGCGGCCTGACCCACTTAAAGGTGGCTCAGGGAATGAAGGCGGCGCCGAGTGCGGCGAGAGGGCCTACCATAATAGCGCGGCTATCGGCCTCAGCGCTCGAGGCTGTCCCTATTTGTGCGCGTTTCTTAATGCCCTGCAGTATCGCGGCAATTCTGAAGAAGCAAAAAGCCATATAAAAAGACCAATTGTCGATGCCGTCGCGACCTGTCCTGCGGCAATAGGCTGCGATGTATTCTTCATCCGAGGGTAACCCAAGTGACGACCGGTCCAATCCTTCGAGCCCAGCAATGCCGCCCTCTCGAGGAAAACGCCAGGCCATGAGCTGGTATGCGAGGTCGGCGAGGGGGTCGCCCAATGTGGAGAGTTCCCAGTCCAAAATGCCGATGATTCGCGGTTCTGTTGGATGAAACATCATGTTGTCGAGCCGGTAGTCTCCGTGCACCAGCGCTACTGTTTCGTCACCTTCAGGGATGTGACTGGGCAGCCAATCGATAAGCGCTTCCATATCTGGGACGACCTCTGTCTCCGAGGCGCGATACTGCTTGGTCCAGCGGCCGATCTGCCGCGCATAATAGTTGCCAGGTTTGCCATAATCGGAGAGACCGACAGCATTCACATCGACGCAGTGGAGCTCAGCTAACACTCTGTTCATCTCATCATAGATCGCTGTGCGCTCGTCATTGTTTACCTCGGGCACTGCCGGATCCCAGAAAATACGTCCCTCCAAGTGCTCCATCACGTAGAACATGGAGCCAATAACCGAGTCGTCAGCGCATAAGGCAACGGCATTGGGGACGGGTACCGGCGTGTCACGCAGAGCATCGAGCACCATGAATTCTCGATCAACTGCATGCGCCGAGGCCAGCAACTCACCAGGCGGCTTGCGTCGTAGCACAAAATTTGCGTCGCCCGCGCTGAGCTTGAAGGTTGGATTTGATTGCCCGCCTGCAAATTTTTCCGCTGATAGCGTTCCTTCCAGGCTTGGAATTTGCTCACGGAGCCAGGGTTCCAGAAGAGTCAAGTTAAGGTCTTGTGCGCTCATAGTGCTCCTCTTGCGTTCGATAAGACTCGCACCGGTGGGGGTTGAAGTAGCCGGGCTATAGCCAGTTTGCTACCGGCGCGTTTGGGCTGGAATACCTTTTTTGCTATTGGCATTATACCTGCCAATTCCCGAGCGTCGGCAACTGGTTGTCGTCACAGCGTTAGGGTATCTTGCGCTAGCTTTCGGGTTCAATCATTCATGATTTCCCATTCATAAGAAAACGAAGGGGCAGGTGGCATATGGGTACTGACCAAGTCATGGGCTATTACCGGCAGGCGGTCGAGATGGTGACGGCCCCGGGTGCGTTTCTCGAAGTGACCACTATCGAGCGCCAAGGGTATGCGCTCAAAGCCTACAAGCATGCGCCCGGCAGCCTCCGTGATCTATGGCTGCTTGGGCAAAGCCATGGCGAAAAAGAGTACATCGTTTATGGCGAGGAGCGTTGGACTTATGCCGAGGCGGGGCAAATCGTCGCCAATTTTTCTGCCTGGCTACAGAGTCAGGGCGTCGGGTCCGGTGATCGTGTGGCTATCGCCATGAGAAATTATCCGGAATGGATTTTTGCTTACTGGGGCATCCTCGCTGTCGGGGGCGTGGCGGTTGGCATGAATGCTTGGTGGGTCGCTGACGAAATGTCATATGCGCTCAACGACTCCGAGCCCAAGTGGCTGATCGCGGATGATCGCCGGTTGGCTACCTTCGCTGAGATTGCGGCAGACTTTCCGACTCTCGGCATTGTGGCAGTGCGCGATTCTGATCCAGCGGTGCCAGCAGTGCAGTGGATCAACGCGATAGGTGAGTCTGGGATGCTCGCTGATACGCCCATTGATCCCGATGATGATGCCTGCATTTTTTACACCTCTGGAACCACCGGTCGACCCAAAGGGGCACAGTTGACCCATCGAAGTTGCGTGCACAATGTGCTGAACGTGGCAGCGATGGGGCAAATTTTTGCGACCACGCAGGCACTGGGGCGCGGCGAAAAGCCCGATGCGCCGGTATCTTTGCCGGCCCCCACGTCCCTTGTCGCAACGCCGCTATTCCACGTCACCGCAAACAATTGTGTGATGCAGGGAGGCACGGTTGGTGGCGGAAAACTGGTGCTCATGTACAAGTGGGACACGCTTGAGGCGCTGAAGTTGATTGAGCAGGAAAAGGTCAACACCCTCAGCGCAGTTCCAATGATGACGAGGGAGCTCCTCGCGCACCCCGATTTCAAGGAGTTCGATACGTCGAGCCTGAATTCTCTGGGTGGAGGTGGTGCGGCAATGCACCCGGATCTCCCCGGTAAAGTGGTCGAGACGACGAAGCGAGCAAAGCCGGCGCAAGGTTATGGTATGACTGAGGTCTGTGGCATCAGTACCTACACCACGGGCGATCTATTCATCGCGCGGCCGCAGAGCTGCGGTCCCTTGGTACCCACGCTCGAGGGGAAAGTCGTCAATGCGGAGGGCGAGGCCCTTCCCGTCGGTGAGGCAGGGGAGTTGTTGGTGAGAGGAGCACCTGTGATCAAAGGCTACTTGAACCGGCCTGAAGCCACGTCTGAAACCATTGTTGATGGTTGGTTACATACCGGGGACATCGGTTATTTCGATGAGGACGGCTTCCTTTACCTAGTTGATCGTGCAAAAGACATGATCTTGAGGGGAGGAGAGAATATTTACTGTGCCGAAGTCGAAGCGGCGCTCTATACCCATCCCGCGGTCTTGGAGACGGTCGCTTTCGCGGTGCCCGACGAGCGGCTGGGCGAGGAGGTTGGTGTTGCCGTGCATCTTAAGCCCGATGCGATGCTCGATGCGCCGGGGCTCAGGGAGCACATGGGCGCTAGGCTGGCCGCGTTTAAAGTTCCCAAGTACGTCTGGTTTCTCGCGGAGCCTCTGCCGCGCAATGCGAATGGTAAGTTTCTCAAGCGAGAGTTGCGCGAGGTCTTGGATCCAGCCTCTGCCGATTAGTGTCGTCTCAGCGTGAGCTGTATCGATGAGCGGATGCACCATGACCAGTGGTCGCAGCCGCGCGAAAAACGAAAAAAAGTAGGGCGGCTCGTGAGCCCCACTGGGTCCTGTGATTTTCGGGTGTTGCCGGCGCGCCTAGTGCGGCCTCCGACGGCAACAGTGATGTGTGGGGCAGGCCGTTCAGCCTTGCCGCAGCTTTTGACAGTGATAGAAGAAGAGAGAGGAGAGCGGCATGCTCGCCAGGCAGTTTACTGACGAACAGAATATGTTTCGTGTGGCTTATCGGCGGTTTTTGGCTGAAGAGGTGGTTCCCCACATGGAAAGATTCCGCGACCAAGGCGTTGTTGATCGGGACATTTTTAAAAAGGCCGGCGAGAAAGGGTTTCTGATGGTCTGGCCGGAGGAGCGGTTTGGCGGTATGGATGATTACGATATCCGCTGGGAGCAGGTCATCATCGAAGAGCTGGCTTATGCGCGCTGCGGCGATTGGTTCGGCTCCCTGCACAGTCGCATCGTAGCGCCTTACATTACTCGCTTCGGTACAGAGGCGCAGATTGAGCGATACATCCCGGGCGCGGTATCAGGAGAGATTATCCTCGCTGTGGCGATGACCGAGCCAGATGCAGGGAGTAATTTGGCTGGCATGCGCTCCCATGCGGTTGAGCACGAGGATCACTGGCTGCTAAACGGCCAAAAAACGTACATATCTAATGGCATCAATTGTGATCTGGTGGTTGTTGCCGCAAAGACTGATCCGCAGAACAATCCGCATGCCATGACCCTGTTTTTGGTGGAGTCCGCCTGGGAAGGTTTTGAGCGAGGGCGGAATCTGAAGAAGTTGGGATTAAAAGCCCAAGACACCGCTGAACTGTTCTTTAATGACGTTAAAGTTCCGAAAGAGAACGTTTTGGGCGAAGCCCACAAAGGGTTTTACTACCTGATGGAGGGGCTCGCGGAGGAGCGCCTGCTGGGGGCAATGGGCTACCTTGCCTCGGCGCAGCTTTCCTGGGATCTCACAGCAGAGTTTGTTAGGGAGAGAGAGGTTTTTGGTAAATCTCTCGCCACAATGCAAAACACCCAGTTCAAAATGGCAGAGCTTCGGGCAGAGCTCGACATCGCTCAGTGCTTTGTCGATCAGGCCGCCTTAGCATTTAATGCAGGGACCTTGTCGGCTGAAGATGCCGCTGTCGCAAAATTAAAAACCTCGGAATTGCAGCAGCGCGTCGCCGATGAGGGGCTTCAGTTACACGGCGGCGCTGGTTTCATGGATGAATATCCCATTAGCCGCCAGTCAGCCGACGCCAAGATCGCTACCATCTATGCCGGTAGCTCCGAAATCATGAAATTGATTATTGGGCGTCATTGTCTTGGAGATCATTATGAAGCCTTCAATCAGCGCAACTTTTAGGGTGGTTATATGGGTGCTCTGAGTGGTTACACGGTCATAGAACTCGCGGGGATAGGCCCCGCGCCGATGGGCGGGATGATTCTCGCCGATATGGGTGCGGAGGTGATTCGTATAGAGCGGCCGGGCGCGGCAGACCCCAAGGTGGCGGAGCCTGTCAGTGGGCGAAACAAGAAGTCCGTTGTGCTCGATCTTAAACAACTGGCGGGCCATGCTGCCCTAATGAGGTTGATCGAGAGTGCGGATGTGCTCATCGACCCCTACCGGCCAGGCGTCTGCGAGAAGCTCGGTTTTGGTCCTGACGAGTGTCTGCGCCTGAATCCAAAATTAGTGTTCGCCCGAATGACCGGCTGGGGGCAGACCGGCCCGCTAGCGCAGGCAGCAGGGCATGACCTTAACTACATTGCAATCACGGGTGCCTTGCATGCGATAGGGCGTCGAGGCGAGCGGCCTGTGGTGCCTCTCAACCTCATCGGCGATTTTGGTGGCGGTGGTATGTTGCTGGTAACTGGTATTCTCGGCGCACTTTTGGAAGCATCGAAGTCTGGCCAGGGGCAGGTGGTGGACGCGGCCATGGTCGATGGCACGGCCCAACTCATGTGGATGATGCAGGGGTTTCAACAGATCGGTGCCTGGAACGCAGAGGCGCGTGAGGCAAACCTGCTCGATGGTGCTGCCCATTTTTATGACACCTATGAGTGTGCGGATGGTAAATACGTTGCCGTAGGTGCTATCGAGCCTCAGTTCTATGCGGAATTACTGCTGCGCGCTGAGATCAGCGACCCCCAGTTTCAAGCACAGCACGACAGCGGGCAGTGGCCTGAGCTGAAGGAGAAGCTGGCTGCCGTGTTGAAAACGAAAACACGGGATGAGTGGGATGCAATTATGGCAGGGAGCGATGCCTGCTTTGCGCCCGTGTTAACCATGGTTGAAGCGCCCCAATACTCAGCTAACGTCGCACGAACTGTCTATTCGGATATTGAAGGATTGATTCATCCCAGTCCTGCGCCAAGATTTACGAGAACACCCTCTGAGATTCGTCATGGAACGCGTTCGCTGGGCGTCGACACCGTGTCGGTGCTGGAGCGCATCGGTATTTCAGAGTCGCAAATAAATGAGCTATTGGACTCTGGGGCCGCGGTGCAGGCGGAGTAAACGTTGTTGGAGGATACGATGAGTAAATACGAAACGATTTTAATAGAGCGTGAGGGTCGCGTAGCCCGGGTCTCCTTCAACCGGCCAGATAAGTTGAACAGCTTTAATGGGACGCTACGGCGCGAGTTTTTGCGGGCCGCGCTCGAGGTAAATTCGGATAACGACATCTGGGTCGTTGTTCTTACCGGCGCGGGGCGCGCGTTTGGTGCCGGTGCGGATCTAACAGACACCTCGGAACCTATGCCTAACGGTGGCGAGGGTGTAGAGGATCAATTGAATGCGGAGTACAAGCCCGGTGTACTTGCCATACATCATGCGCGGAAACCCTGGATTGCCGCGATTAACGGGCCTTGCGCGGGCATTTCTTACTCCTATGCCATGGCTTGTGATTTGGCCGTCATGGCCGAGAGCAGTTTCCTTTATCAGCCCTTCGTTGGGATAGGCTTGGTCCCCGACGGCGGCGCTACGTGGCTACTGCCTAATTTGGTAGGCGCCAAACGAGCCTACGAATTAATGGCTTTTGGCGAGAAGCTGACAGCCGAAAAAGCGGTGAATTGGGGGCTGGCTAATCGAGTGCTCCCAGATAATGACTTTGCCACGCACGCGATGGCCTATGCGCAGGAGCTGGCAAATCGTTCGCCGTTGGCATTGCGCTATGCCAAGGAGTCCCTGGTGTTTGGTGCGTCTAACAGTTTGGCGGACACCATCTCGAAGGAGGCCGCGCTTCAGGCCTTTTGCATTGGCAGCGATGACGCGACTGAGGCAATCAAAGCATTTTTTCAGAAGCGCCAGCCTGAATGGCAGGGTAAGTGAGGTCCAGCGGTGGGGCAGTAGCTGTTCATTTAAATAGTGAGACTTAGAGACATTGCTGGAAGGGAAAGGCCTATGATCGGAGGGCACAGTCGGTTGAGAGGAGGCTGCTCAGTGCGCGGAGCGGGGTTCAGGATCAGGCGATATGCTGGCGTGGTGACGACGGTCTGCGCGTTCTTGCTGCCAGTCGCGCCGGTCTTTGGCGACGAGTACCAAGCCCATGGGAAGCAGCTTTTGTGGGGCGATACTCATCTTCACTCGACCTATTCGTCCGATGCCTTCACCAATGGCAATCTCACTGCGACGCCGGATACCGCTTATCGCTATGCCAGGGGAATTCCCGTAGAGCATCCAGGGCACAAGGCGCGTGTGCAGATTGGTACCCCCCTCGATTTTCTTGTGGTTTCAGACCACGCGGAGTACCTTGGTGTCATTCGTAGCCTCTACCTTAATCCGATGGTGACCGAGGGCTTGGGCTGGCGAGATCAGCTATGGACGCGTTTTGTCCAATACCTGTTACGGGACGCTATTGACGATCAGTCTGGCAGGGAGCTATTTACCTCTATTCTTCCCAAGCCGTCTTCTGATGCTGTCACCGCAATGGCGGGCTGGGACGAAGATCGAACGTCGGGCCTTATTCCTCGTCAGCCTACGGTTGAGATCGACACCTGGAAGACAATCACGGATGCTGCTGATCGCCATAATGATCCCGGTGTTTTCACAGCATTGATTGGCTGGGAGTATTCGTTGATTCCCGGTGGAGCTAATCTGCATCGGATCGTGATGTCTGATATTGGTGCGGAACAGGCGCAGACTTTCGCGCCGTTTGGCTTCGATGACAGCTCTTATCCGAGTGATTTATGGGCGTGGTTGGAGAGCACCAGTCAATCTACGGGCGGGAATTTTATTGCGATTCCGCACAATTCAAATATCTCCAAGGGCTCCATGTTCGATGTGCGGGATATCAGGGGTAACGAGATTACAGAAGACTACGCCCAGGTTCGTCGCTACTGGGAGCCTGTTGTCGAGATCACTCAGATAAAAGGAGACTCTGAAACACACCCAGCCCTCTCGCCAGAAGATGCTTTTAGCGATTTTGAAACCTATCCCTACTATATCCAGCGAGAGTGGACAGATTACGTACCAAAGCCAGGCGATTACATTCGAAGCGCATTGCAGACGGGCCTCAGCATACAGGCTTCTGTCGGTGTGAACCCGTTTCAGTTTGGCGTGATCGGATCCACGGATGCCCATACCGGTTTGCCATCGGCGGAAGAGGATAATTTTCATGGCAAGATGGCCACCGATTCAGTGCCCTCTCGCAAGTCAGGGGGGTGGTCAGACGACGCGCGAGGTACGTTTGGTTGGGGCATGAGTGCTTCTGGTCTGGCGGCGGTTTGGGCGACCGAGAATACTCGGAAAGCGATCCTTGCGGCCATGCGTCGACGAGAGGTCTACGCAACGACGGGGCCCAGAATTGCTGTGCGCGTTTACGGTGGCTGGAATCTGTCAGAGGAGATGCTGGATGACGCCGCATACCCAGCCAGCGTTGGGGCGCAAGCCGTGCCTATGGGGGGCGAGATCGTTGGCGTAAGCGAGGGTGGCCAGTTTAGTTTGCTGATTGAGGCTCAGGCTGACCCCGAGGGGGCGTACCTGGATCGCGTCCAAGTCATTAAGGGTTGGATTGACGCTGATGGGACAACCCATGAGGCAGTTTATGACGCGGCGTGGGCGGGCGAAGATCGTGTTGCCGAAGATGGCGCGCTTTTACCCGTGGGCTCAAGCGTCGACATGGAAACGGGGTTAACATCAAATTCAATCGGGGCAGCCGGTTTGACGACCGTCTGGGCAGACCCTCAATTCAATCCTCAGCAATCGGCTTTTTATTACGTCCGCGTGCTGCAAATTCCAACTGCACGCCACTCCCTGCTGGACAAGTTGGCTTTGGCTGATTCCGAGATAGATACCAGGCGCTCCGATACTATTCAGGAACGCGCCTATACCTCTGCGATTTGGTACCGACCCTGAAAATTTGTGTCATACGGCAATACAGACTCGTAACCCCTCCAATATAGGCTTAGTTTGCTCCAACGCGTTGAGGCAGGCAGACTGTTCCTCGGACAGCGCTTCTAGATCTCTTTCGTTGACTCCGGGGTTGATAGTTTTTAGGTAGGTCAGGCGGCTGCTCTCGCCTTGATAAAAGTGATTCGCTTTCTCGATGGCGGCTTCTCGTCGCTGGCAAGTCGCTTCGGTCGCACGTTGCTCCAACGCACCAAACAGGGCTTCTAACAGAGCCCTCAGCTTGCTGAGCACCGCGGCACTCGTTGCGCTCGGCACTTGTTGCAGAGCCTCTGCGAGATAGTTAGCGGATAGCTTGTCGCCGACTTCCTTACCGTCTTTTGTCACCAGCATTCTGATGGGGGTGTAGTCTAAAAATTGGCCGGGCTCAAGATAGCGAGGCGCTAGGCACTCGATTCGAAAAAGCGCTTCCAGCAGAAAAGTTCCCGGAGGGACTCCCTTGTGAGCAAACGTGCCGAGACAGGCCTTTCCGATTTCACTGCCCAACAGTACAGACATAGACTCCATGATGATGGGGTGCTCCCAGGTAAGAAAGAGCACGTCCTCTCTCGCGAGGGCTGTAAACCGGTCGTATGTTGCGGTGACGCCTTCTTCATTGAGTCCCGGTAGCTGCCCTGTCACGAGGTTTTCAGTGGGTCGCAAAAGTGACAGGTTTTCTTCTAAATATTCTTGATCGATCCCAATGCGGTCGAAGAGTCGTTCAGTAAAGTCGTATAGGTCACTGGCAGACTCTCGTGCTTCAAGGCTTTGAATGATGTGATGTCCGATATTGCTGTCGTGCGAGTGCCGCTCTAGCAATCGGTCTCTCCCTCGTTCGGTCTCTAGCGCAAGTTGTTCACGGCGGTCTCTTGTTGCATCTATGAGTGAGTGAAGGCCTTCTTCGCCGTGCATGACTGCACTGAGCGTTGATTCGAATTCAGTGAAGATCTCGTGTCCGAAGGAGCAAGTGGTACTGAATGCGCCGAGGCCATTTTGCAGCCATAGGAAGAGATGCTCCTGTGCGCTGCCGAGAAGGTATGGCACGTGAATGTGTATGTCGGCACCTTGTCCGATTCGGTCCAGGCGTCCAATTCTTTGCTCCAAAAGATCTGGATGCCTCGGCAGGTCGAAGCAAATGAGATGACGGGCGAACTGGAAGTTACGTCCCTCGCTCCCAATTTCAGAACAGATAAGCGCCTGTGCACCGCTTAGCTCGTCGGCAAAATAGGCCGCCGCTCGATCCCGCTCAATGAGACTCAGGCCCTCGTGGAAAGCGGCGCACCGTATGCCCACCTTGAGGTGAAGGTGATGTTCCAGCGCCAGGGCGGTCTCTTTATGAGCACAAATGACGAGTGCTTTCTCTGGTCGTAAGCTTTTGATCGTCTCTTGCAGCCACGCTACCCGGGGATCTTGCTCTAGCCAATCGTCATCCAAATGGGCGAGCTCAGGATGCAATGCGTGTGGGGCGTCTGCATAGAGATCGGGTGCCGCTAGCGGATAGGCGCGAAGCAGTCTTTGCGGGAAGCCCGCGACGGCGCGGCGCGAGTTTCGATAGAGCACTCTACCGGTACCATATCGATCGAGCATTTGCTGAATCTGTTCTTCGGGTCCACTGTTGGCGTCGATGCCAGAGGGTAACGCCGGGTTTAAGCCCGCCTCGATTTGTTCGATCACCTGATTCCAGCGTGAGAACTGCGCCTGCTCCTGCTTGAACTGATCAAAACTGGGGAAGCGAGAAGGGTCGATAAGTCGCAATCTCTCAAAATGCGCTTCTGGCCCCGCTTGCTCTGGCGTGGCGGTCAGTAGCAACAAGCCACGCGTGCGGCCCGCCAGTTGGCCAACGAAGGCACCAAGTTCTGATTGGGGGTCCCGTAACCCTCTGATGTGATGCGCCTCGTCAATAATAACCATATCCCAGTGCAGCCCCGTGACGATTTGCTGCAGCTGGGGATTGTCTGAGAACAGCGTGATAGGGGATATGACGAGAGGATTGTCGGTGTACTCCTCTCCCCAATTAGCATCCTCAAGCCTATGCTCATTCAGTAGCGAGAACGCTAGGTGAAAGCGACGCTGCATTTCTACCAGCCATTGATGTGTTAGTGATTCAGGGGTGAGCACTAACACCCGTGACACTCTCTGCCGCAATAACTGCTGACTCAATATCAATCCCGCCTCAATTGTTTTCCCAAGGCCTACTTCGTCAGCCAGCAGCACGCGAGGTGCAGACTGCTTCCCGATGCTAGCGGCAACAAACAACTGATGTGAAAGCAGAGACGTGCGCGGCCCAAGCAAACCTTGAAGACCAAAACCCTCACCGGCAGCGCTATGCTCAAGTGTGACCCGACGCAGATCAAAGTCTGCGGTTTTGCTCAATTGGTTGTTGAGTAAGCGCTCAATCGGTGTGTTGAGCTCGATGTGCGCGTCCAATTCGGCTTCTTTTACCATTTGGTGCGCGTCATCCTCGCCGACTGTTTCGTAGATCGCCAGTCCGGCAATGTGCTCCACAGACAGCACGGTAAAAGCCGAGCCGTCTAGGCGGGTAAGTTGGTCACCCGGTTTCAGCAACAAGCGTGTGAGGGGCGCGCGATCGGTAGCATAAACGCGTTCCTCTTCCACCGCGGGGAAGTGTAGGGTCACTCTTCGCTCGTCGACCTGAGTGACGATGCCCAAGCCAAGAGAGCTATCAGCATGGCTAACCCAGCGTTGACCGGGCGAAAATAAATTCGTCATTATTCGAAAAACAGTCGGTAGCTGTTTGTGCGGGTCATTTTTAGAAAAGGCTCTATCTCGAGCTCTTTTAGCTCAGCCAGTTTTTCGGCGATCAATGGGAGGTAGCAGGGGGCATTAGGTTTGCCGCGAAAGGGTACCGGGGTGAGATAGGGGGCGTCAGTTTCCAGGACAATGGATTCGACAGGTGTCGCACGAACGACAGAGCGAACGTTATCGGCGTTTTTAAAGGTGGTAATCCCGTTAAAGCCGAGAACGAAACCCTCTTCGAGGCAAAATTCCGCGAGCGCTAGCGAGCTTGTAAAGCTGTGAATCACGCCTTTTCTTGCCAGGGACTGACTATGGTTCGCTAAAATCGCCCGAGTATCCTCGTCGGCGCTTCTGGTATGAATCACTACCGGTAAGTTCTCCTGCGCCGCAATCTGCAACTGCTCCTCGAACGCCTTTGTCTGTGCCGCGCGATCACTGTGCTCGTAATGATAGTCGAGGCCGATTTCACCAACCGCCACAACGCGTGTTTCTCCGCAGCCGGCAGCTACGCTCTGTGCGACATCTGGGCTCCAGGCGCTCGCTTCGTGTGGATGAATGCCTTGGGTGCACCATATCTGCGGATGTGATCCGGCGAGCTGTCGTACTGTATCGAGATTGCTTGGCGACACGGCAATGGTGATGATTCGCTCGATGCCGTGAGCTGTCGCGGCATCGAGCGTTTCCTGAAGCGCTTCTTGATTCAGGTAATCCAGATGGCAATGGGTTTCTACGATCGGCGTCAAAAAACGGGGGATCGTTTTGTCGGGTGCTGGGTTCATGTGGGGCGCTACAACTCTGAGGCGATGATTATCGCATATTTGCGTAGCCGGAGTGCCTCTTGAGAGCCATTAGCCCCTGTGAACGGTGCGAAAGCGCATTGCCTGCACCGTTTCAATGATTTCGTGCCAGAGCCACTGGTGTACTGGCGAGTGCTCCGTGCGCTTGTGGGCAATCAGGGAATATTGAACACTAAAAGTGAGATCGAGTGGGAGTGTGAGCGCGACGATATCGCGGGTTGCGCCCTCGTTGCGTGCGAGATAAGCCGGACATATCAGCAGATAATCCGTTTCCCTTAACACTTCAAAAGCAGTGAGTAGGTGGGACGTTTCTAATGTTCCTCTATCGCTTTCGAAGAGGCCGCGGGCGAGCACCTGGCCACCAATCAGTTCCTCCCTGTCCGCCACATATAACGCAACCTGAGGATATTGCCGCACTAGGTCACTGGTCAGTGTTTGCTCGACCAACGGATGTTCCTGGCGAACAAATATTGCGAGTGGCGATGCGGCGAGTGGCGCTATGGTGTATTCGGGCGGATATTCCTCGCGGTGAATTTGAATGGCAAAGTCGAGCTCTCCCCTCGCCAGCTGGTCAAGCTGCCTTTCTGCCCGAGTAATCGTTCTCAGTCGGAGCCGCGGCGCACTGGATTGAAGGCGTGCCGATAGCGGGGGAAGCAGAGTAAACCCCACATATTCCGAAATGGCGAGGGTAATCTCTCCGCGGTACGCAGCCGGAGAAAAATCCCCAGCGTCAAGCAAGCTGTCGATCTGCCCGAGGACGCTTTTTAATTCTGCGACCAGACCTAGCGCCCTGGGGGTGGGCTGAATACCTCGTTTACTGCGCACGAACAGGGGATCGTCAAAGGTTTCCCTGAGGCGTCCCAGGGTTTTGGACATTGCGGGCTGCGTAATAGAGAGCCGGTCTGCGGCCCGAGAAACACTGCCTTCCTCAAGTAAAACATGCAATGAAACCAGTAGGTTAAGGTCTATTCTTGCGAGTCTATTTAAATTCATTATTTGTGGCCTATAACAAGCAAGACTGAATCTAATTCGGTAAATACATTAGTCGCATTGGCAGTAGTTATGGATAGTAGCAGATAGGTTCCCTGACGGCAGGTGGCGTTTTCCACTTTGAAGCGCTTACTGACGGGAACTTCCAGCCTTGACCCGCCTCTCCGAGGCGGGTTTTTTTTGCGCTATATTGCTTTCTGCGACCACTCGGAGTCCTGATGTGAGGCATTTATTTTGCGCGCTGGGGTGTTTCTGCGGGCTGGCATCAGCAGACACGCCGTTACCCTTTGGTCTCGATCTTCAGTTTGCGGACTGGGTAGGGGCTCACGAGGTGACCACCGAGGCCAGTGTCACTCGAACCGGCACGCTGGACGAGGCTGTCTATGCCCTAGACGCCATGGAGCGGGAGTTGGGGCCTTATCATCCTGACCTGGTGGCTCCGACCTTGGCCGCGGCCGCGCTTGCGACTCAGGTCGGTGCTGTAGCGCGCGCGGAGCAGCTGTATGACAGGGCGCTGCACACGGTGCGGGTGAACGATGGCCTCTACGGAGATCAGCAGCTGCCCATCTTGCGCGGACTCCTCGATCTTTATTTGACCTCCGGTGATCGCGAGGGATTTGAAAAAAGAGCCGACTATCAGTTCAGGCTATTGGGTTCTGGCGTGGCGCCCTTTAACGGTGCAGAGCTGTCGGCGGCAGTGGAATTTTTTGACGTTACGCTTGACGCTCTGATGGACGCCTCTTGGGAGGGCAAGTCGAGAGAACTGTTGCGTTTTCACGACAGAGTCGAAGCCATGACCGAGGCAGTGTGTGCGGACGCGGAGTTTGGCATGGACTGGTGCCAACCGTTTTCTTTTCGACTCGCCCGTTTTTACTATTTGCTTGAGTACAAGCTCGATGTCTTTGTGGATGATCCGCGATTCGAGCCAAGACTGAGTGGCACGGATTGGCAGTCTTTGGATCGTGAACCGCGTATGGAAGCATTGCAGCGTCGACTGTTTCAGCAAGGAGAGCGCGTATTTGATCGATTGCTGGCCCTCAAGCCTGCGGACCACGACGCGTTGTCCGCTTTGGCTGACTGGCACTGGTTCTATCAGAAGCGGCCCGCCGCGATCAGGCACTATCAGGCGGCTTGCAAGTTGAGGCCAGAGCGTTTCAACCATCCGGCCCCTTTGCCAGAGTACCCGGCGCTCAGCACCTATCGGGCATTCAGAGAGATTGGCGTGGCGGTGAGTGTCACCTTGGAAGTCAACGACAGAGGCGTGCCGTCAGATATTGTGCCAGCACCTGCCGACATCGAAGCGCCGCTCACCCTGAAACGCAAGCTGCGGGCGACGCGGTTCCGGCCCATCTTTGATGACTGTGAAAATCCGCGTCCGGTAAGCCTGCTGAATAGCAAATTTGTCCTTCTGGATTAGTTATTCATTATGGATGACAAGCAGGGCGCCGGTGGCTTTCACTGCTCCGCTCAAGCGCCAGTCAAGCAGTTGCCCGCCGTGCTTCTCTATCGCTCGCTCGGCCATCTCGTGGAAGGTGGGTCTTTCTGGGTCGCCGATCACAATGGTACCCACGCCCGCCGCAATGGCGCGATCGATCATCTTGCCAACAGGATTGACTAACTCATCCCAAAAGCAAATGTCGCCGCCAACAAGTACATCGATGTCTTTAAGATCCTTCTTGGTGACTTGTTCGAATCGACGTACCCAAGGCGTTGTCTCAACACCGTTGAGCGCCGCGACGGCGTTGAGGTAGGGAAATACCGCGGGGTCCGCGTCCATCGATACTGTTTCTGCTCCCCATTGCTTCGCACACCATATACCGGTGACACCCCAGCCGCAGCCTGCATCGAGCACTCGTCGTGTTTTGGCTGGGATATTTTTATTTAGATAATCAATGATCAGGCAGCTGGATTTCCATAGCTTGGTGCCGTGAATACTGGGTTCATGCCCTGCACGTTTGACGGCACGAATACTGGGGTGACCGGAATAGGGCATCGCCACGCCGCGGAAGCGCCGTAGCTTACTGGCGGTGGATTTGTTCGGCGTCTTGGGGGGCTTTTTTGTCGCGACCGCGCGCGGAGACTTCGGGGTGGGCATGAGAGTACTCGTTGTATTGGGGCGGCGAGCTTAACAAACCTCTGGCAAGCTGGGTATCAGCGCTTGGTCACTTCCTCAGCCTGAAGCCCTTTGGGGCCCTCCACCAGCAAAAACTCAACCTCTTGACCCTCGTTGAGGCTGCGATAACCATCTCCCTGTATGGCACGAAAATGGACAAAGATGTCATCAGGGCGGTCGGCCATGGTAATGAAGCCGAAGCCTTTGGCGTTATTGAACCACTTCACGGTTCCCACTTGGCGGTCTGACATGACTGAGACTCCACCGTTTTAGACTTATTATCGTGTGCAGTGATATCAGGGCTTCAGGCAGAACGCAACTCCTCAATTTTTCGTCTTTGCTGCTGCAACACTGTCAACGAGGCGTCAGCCTGGGTTAACTTTTGGCGCTCCGCGGCAACAATGTCGGCTGGCGCGCGCTCAATAAATTTGGCGTTGGTCAATTTACCCTGAAGCCTGGCCTTCTCTGCTTCAGTCTTGGTGATCTCCTTGTCGAGGCGACTTAATTCGGCGGTCACATCTACCAGTCCGGCCATGGGCACACGCACCTCCAGCTCCCCAAACAAGGCCATCAGGCTGGCTGTCTCGGCTTCGTGATTCTCAATTGGGGTGATGCTCGCGCTTTTTGACAGCCTCTTTAGATAGGCACCGTTCCTTTGCAGGCGTTCTCTGTCTAGCTGGCTGGTATTGGTTACCGTGACCTCGAGCGTCATCGCAGGGGGGACGTTGGCTTCGGAACGGATCGTTCTGATCGCGACAATAATGCCCTTCATCCACTCGATCTCGTCTTCAGCGTCGAGATCTGTATGTTCCGGCTCGGGCGTCAGCCAAGGGGCAAGCATAATGCTATCACCGGTCGTACCGGTCAGCGGGCTTACGCTTTGCCAAATTTCCTCGGTAACAAATGGCATAAATGGATGCAGCATGCGAAGCGTTTGCTCTAGGACCTCTGCGAGCGTCTGACGCGTCCCCAGAAGCGCTTGGGGGTGTCCTGCCTCATCCCAAAGCACGGGCTTTGATAGTTCGAGATACCAATCGCAAAATTCATTCCAAACAAAGTCATAGAGTGACTGGGCGGCCAGATCGAAACGGTATGCCGCAACGGCATCGTCAACGGCGAGCAAGGTGGATTGCAAGCGGCTTCTGATCCAGCGGTCAGCGAGCGACGGGGTGCCACGCTCTTTGAGCAGATCGTGACCCTCGGTATGACTGAGAACGTAGCGGGCCGCATTCCATATTTTGTTGCAGAAATTCCGATAGCCTTCCATACGCCCAATATCGAATTTGATATCCCGCCCCGTGGAAGCCAGGGAGTAAAAAGTGTATCGAAGGGCGTCGGTGCCATAGCCTGGGATGCCATCGGGGAACTGCTTACGCGTCGCTTTCTCGATCCTTTCCGCCAGTTGAGGCTGCATTAAGTTGGCAGTGCGTTTTGCGATCAGTGCTTCCAGCTCGATGCCGTCAATGAGATCAATAGGGTCGAGGACATTACCCTTTGATTTGGACATCTTTTGCCCTTCGCCATCGCGGACAAGGCCGTGAACGTATACCGTGTGGAACGGCACTTCACCCATAAACTCCAGCGACATCATTATCATTCTGGCAACCCAAAAGAAGATGATGTCAAAACCGGTCACCAGCACCGATGCGGGGTGGAAGGACCTGAGATCTGCGTTTTCCTCTGGCCAACCCAAAGTGGAGAAAGTCCAGAGCGCTGAGGAGAACCAGGTGTCCAGCACGTCCTCGTCCTGAGTCAACGTTAGGGTTTCCGGCAGCTCATACGCTCGCCGAATCTCCGCTTCTGATTGTCCGACATAAACTTTGTCGTCGGTGTCGTACCAGGCAGGAATTCGATGTCCCCACCACAATTGACGACTAATGCACCAGTCCTGAATATCGCGCATCCACGCAAAATAAGTGTTTTCCCATTGCTTGGGGACGAATCGAATGTCGCCCTGCTCAACGGCTTTGATCGCAGGCTCGGCAAGTTTCTTGGCATCGACATACCATTGCGGCGTTAGCCAGGGCTCGATAACTGCACCCGATCTGTCGCCTCTGGGTACTTTGAGTGCGTGAGGTTCGATCTTATCGAGTAGGCTGAGCGCCTCGAGCTCGGCGATGATTTTCTCTCGAGCGACAAATCGGTCGAGGCCTCGGAAGCGCTCCGGCACAGCATCATTGAGTGCCGCACTCGCGGTCAAAATGTTGATCTTGGGTAGATTGTGTCGTTCGCCCATCGCGTAGTCGTTAAAGTCGTGTGCAGGCGTGATCTTGACGCATCCAGATCCAAATTCTGGGTCGACATAGTCATCGGCAATAATCGGAATCTGGCGCTCTGTCAGCGGGAGGTCGATAGTTTTGCCAACGAGATGCTGGTAGCGCGGATCACTCGGATGAACCGCTACGGCCGTATCACCCAGCATGGTTTCCGGTCGGGTTGTTGCTACTACGAGGTGCCCCTCACCGTCGCTCAAGGGGTAGCGCAGGTGCCAGAGGGAACCCTGTTCCTCTTCCTGCACGACTTCAAGATCCGATATGGCGGTATGGAATTTCGGATCCCAATTTACCAATCGATGGCCGCGATAGATCAGGCCCTTCTCGAACAACGTAATGAAGACTCGCTGCACGGCGTCCGAGAGTCCCGGGTCCATAGTAAATCGCTCTCGCTCCCAGTCAGGGGAGGTGCCGAGCCGCCGCAGTTGCTGCGTGATAGCGCCGCCAGATTCTTCCTTCCAATCCCAAACTCTTCTGACAAAGGCTTCACGCCCCAGCGCCTCACGCGAACTCCCTTCCGCCTCCAGCTGTCTCTCGACAACCATTTGCGTGGCGATGCCGGCGTGATCTGTGCCGACTTGCCATAGGGTGTTGTGGCCACGCATTCGGTGATAACGGATCAAGGCATCCATAATCGCCTGCTGGAAACCGTGACCCATGTGCAGGGTGCCGGTGACATTCGGGGGTGGAATCGGAATACAGTACGCCGGGCCGTGGCCCGATGGCGCGAAGTAGCCTGCCGATTCCCACTTGTTATACCAGCGGCCTTCGATGTCCGCGGGGGAAAAATTCTTGTTCATGGTCACAGTATTTACAGCCTTACCAGCGTTTCACGTTGCCTGAAGTTCATGCTTTGCGAGTGGATAGCCTCGGTCACGATAAAATCGCCACGCTTCCCGTGATGCGGTGATCGCGGCGTCATCGTGCGTCACTATTTCTGCCAGCCTTTCGAATCGCGAAAAACATCCGGGAACCCCATTGCTCAGATTGATCAACACGTCGCTGTACTCAAGTGGGGGGTCCTCGTGCCCCACAATCACGCGCTCTACACTTGCGTCGGCCGTTCGAGCATGAGGGACAAAGCTCGATGGACGAAAGTGCCAGAGCGCCTCGTCCAGACGCTGTGCTTCCAGCTCATCCTTGGTTTGAATGAACACATGATGCCCCCGGGTACAGGCTTTTTCAGCGAGCCGCCCGATGGCGATTTCCACCGACATGCTGCCGTCCTCGGGTAATACATAAAAATCGATTTTTGTCATCGCCGGGCGGAGCGCTCTCTGAGATAGTCAACCAGCATCGGGACGGGGCGCCCTGTTGCGCCCTTGGGCGAGCCTTTGAACGCGGTCCCCGCAATATCAAGGTGAGCCCATTTGTAGTCTTCGGTGAATTGCGCGAGAAAGCAGGCAGCCGTAATGCTGCCAGCACCGCCCGCACCAATGTTGGCGAGATCCGCAAAGGGGCTATCCAGTTGTCGGTGATATTCCTCCCAGATGGGAAATCTCCAGCCGCGGTCATGAGACCTCATACCCGCATCTAAGAGGCTGTTTGCGAGGTGATCGTCATTCGAAAAAATGCCCGTGGCTTCATGCCCTAGCGCAACGATGATGGCTCCGGTGAGTGTTGCAATGTCGATGACTTCTTCGGGTGCAAATCGCGAGACGTAAGTAAGTGCGTCACACAGAACGAGGCGGCCCTCGGCGTCGGTGTTCAGGATTTCTATGGTTTTTCCCGAGAGGCTCTTAACCACGTCGCCCGGTTTGGTCGCTTTGCCACTGGGCATGTTTTCCGCGGCGGCAATTACGCCTACGATGTTAATGGGGAGTTTCAGCAGGGCTGCTGCGTGAATGGAGCCGAATACAGAAGCGGCGCCGCCCATATCAAACTTCATCTCATCCATCTTTGCGCCCGGTTTCAGACTGATGCCGCCGGTGTCAAAAGTGATCCCCTTGCCGACCAGGCAGTAGGGCCGCGATTTTGCTGGCCCACCTTGATACTTGAGGGTAATCAATCGTGAAGGCTGCTCCGAACCATTACCGACAGATAGCAGCGAATGCATGCCAAGGTCTGCCATCTTGCGCTCGTCCAAAATTGAGACCGAGAGTTCGCTGTGTCGTTTAGCGAGTTTTCTGGCTTCTGTGGCGAGATAGCGAGGGGTGCATATGTTGCCTGGCAGATTCACCAGCTCTCTAGTTAGATTAGCCCCGTGTCCGATGGCTGAGCCAGCTTCGAGGGCGCGCTTGGCGCTTGCGGACGCGCAGAGATTCGCGGGTGTGACTGAAACGCGCCGCAGTGGGCGGGGTGGCTTCTTCCGGTGATTCAGCGTCTGACTGTACTGGTAGTGTGCCAGTGTGAGTTGTAGCCCAATCTGCTCCAGCAATTGTTCCGGTTGCTTTATTTTTTGCGATATCCCTTCAGTCCAGATAACTGCGTCTTTGGCTGCGCAGTTCATTAGCGCACGAGCAAGCCCCTCAGCTATTTTTTTGTCTGAGGCGGGTGTGCGCGTACTGAGATCGCCGCAGCCTACCAGAAGCACCCGTTGCAATTGGCCTGCGCCTGAGAGCCAAATGGTAGCGCCGCACGTTGGTGAAAAGTCCCCATTGGCGATGGTTCTGGATAGCGCGCCCCCGAGGAACTTATCGAGTTCTCTCAAGCGAGCGCCCAGAGACTTGCGTTGGGGCACCATTACAACCAGTGCATGGGTTTTCAATTGATTGAGTGATGTCGCTGCCTTAGCCGTAATGTTTAAAACTGACATGAGGGTTCCTAGTGCCACGAAGGGTCGGAGAGAGAGGACGCTAGTGTATGATGCCCGGCGGGTGAACGAAATAACCCATTGCTAATCGCGGTGAATTGGCTGGTCATATGCGCATCCTTCGCTACCTAACACGAGATATTTTGACTCACACGGCGGCGGTGAGTTTTGTCCTTTTTCTCGTGGTCTTCGCAGGTCGGTTTATTCGTTACCTCGCTGAGGCGGCGGTGGGATCTCTGACGGGAGATGTGTTGTTGCCCATTATGCTGTTCAAACTCCCCGGGTTTTTCGAAATGATCCTTCCGCTAGGTCTTTTCATTGGCATTCTCCTCAGCCTTGGCCGTCTCTATGCGGATAGTGAGATGGTGGTGCTCAAGGCCTGTGGAGTGGGACCAGGCCGCCTCGCCCTCTATGTGATGACGCCGGCGATGCTGGTGATGATTGCGGTGGCGGTACTGTCGCTTTATGTTGCACCTGAGGGGTCCGCTCGCGCCCAAGTACTCCTGGATAACCCACGCTCTGCGGAGGGTTTACACATGCTGAATGAGGGGCGCTTCAGAAAGCAACGCGGAGGGAACTATGTTACCTATGCCGAGCGTATCGACGAGAGCGGGTTAATGCATAACATCTTCGTGTTCGAACGAGATGAAAAGAATGGGGGCCGTGCTCATGTGGCGACGTTCGCACAAGAAGGAGAAATCATCCTCGATGAGCAGTCTGGGCGACGCTATCTCGAGTTGCGGGGTGGGAGCCGTTATCGAGGGTCGCCCGGTAAATTGGCCCTGGAGGAGGTCACTTTTGACCTTTATGGCGAGCTCATTCCGGAATCAAAAAATAGTTTGCGGCGCTCGGGTAAGGTAGATGCCATCCCCACCGAAATGCTGTTGTCTAGTGAGGAGCCCAAACTCCGTGGGGCGTTGTGGTGGCGCGTCTCACTTCCGCTTATGGTGCCCGCCGCTGCGCTGATTGCGCTCGCGCTGAGCAGAACAGACGCTCGCAGAGGGCGCTACGCAAAAATTGGTCCGGCGATGCTGGTGCTGCTGGTTTACTTTTTGGGCTTGACTCAGGGTCGGGCGGCAATTGAATCGGGTAGCGGGCCGGGGCTAATGATCGGTGTGCATACCGTAATGGCGCTAGTGGCGGTGCTTCTGCTCAATGCAGAGCGCTTGAGACACATGGGCAGGCCAGCGCATGCGTAAGTTTGATTATTACATTGGTCGCTCGGTATTGATGGCGACGTTGGCAGTGCTGTTGCTCCTGACCGGACTCGACTCTCTGATTTCCGTAATCGACGAATCCGACGATATTGGCAATGGCTACGAGTTCAGCGATGTACTGATTTATGTCGGTTATACCCTCCCGCGACGCATTCATGAGTTTGTGCCGTTTGCAGGATTGATTGGGACTTTGATTGCGCTAGGTCGCCTAGCGGCGTCGAGCGAGTTGGTGGTGGTGCGAACGTCTGGCGTTTCATTGGGTGGCATTGCGCTTATGGTACTAAAGCCCGCTCTGATGATGGCGATTTTCGGGTTTGCCGTAGGAGAGTTTGTCGCGCCGCATTCGGAACAGTTGGCCATGAGCCATCGCGCGCTGGCGCAGCGCTCCGAGTCAGCGGTGGCAGGTCGATTTGGCGCATGGAATCGTGATGGAAACACGTTTATTCATGTGGATGCTGTGCAGCGAGGTGGAGTCGCCTATGGAGTGACGCTGCTGACATTTGATGACGAGTATCGCTTAGTCAGATCGTTGACCGCAGAGAGAGGGACGCATTCGGGAGATCATTGGATGCTGGAGCAAGTGCGCTCGACTCACCTTGAGGAGGGAGGCACAGCGGTTCAGAGTGACACGCTTTGGCGATGGGATACGGCAATTACGCCTCAATTGTTGACTCTGGACGTTGTCGAGCCCGAGACGCTGCCCATCTTGCAGCTTTGGCCTTACGCGAGGTACTTACAGAGACAAGGCATGGTGTTTGTGGACATTGAGCTGGCATTTTGGCGGAAGGTATTTCAGCCCCTTGCGACGCTAGCCCTTGTGCTCGTAGCAATGTCTTTTATCTTCGGTCCGCTCCGCGAGGGGACGATGGCTGCTCGGGTCTTCATCGGGATCATCGTGGGTATTGTGTTCAGGATCAGCCAGGATTTTTTTGGTCCCGCCAGCCTTATTTTTGGTTACGACCCGCTAGTTGCGGCATTATCGCCGATTGCCGTGTGTTGGTTTGGGGGAATGTGGTTACTCTGGCGCCGTACCTGACGACAGTCTTAATCGCGCTTAGGTAGCAATATTAGTCGGGTGCGAGACAGCGTGTCGTGCCAGTATCGGTAACGCGGCGGCATCCATTTCCAGATATAACCTATTCCACACGCAGTCACAGAGATCGTTGCCCCAAGTAGTCTCGCTGCGACCTGTGGCCATGTTGGTTGCTCTCCGACCTCGCTGATCAGTTTGATTCGCCACGCCTGCATCCCCAGCGTCTGCCCGTTTTTTCGCCAGAATAAGCCGAAAAACAGCAACAAAATAATGGTCCATGACAGCCACTGCACGACGGGAGGGACTGTTTGGACCAAGGCGTTTTCTGTGGGTCCCCACATAGAGACCCAGAGGGCGGTGGCTGCCATGAAAAGCGGCACGATCAGCAAGCTGTCATACACCATGGCCAACAAGTGTCGCCACAAGGGCGCACTTGGCTCCTGATCGGGGTCTTCTGAAAGCGGGCTCATTAAAACCTGGGGCAGATGTCTCTCGGGAATCGTCGTAAAATACCACGTCCTAAGGCCAGATTAGACCCATGACGATTCAACAACAAATGACAGAGGCCCTCACGGCAGCGTTCGCACCCTCTTTTCTCAGTGTGGAGAACGAGAGCCATCGACATAATGTGCCACCAGGATCCGAAACGCACTTTAAGGTCACGCTGGTCAGTGAGAAATTTGAGCAAATGAGGAGCGTGAGGCGACATCAGGCCGTTTACAGCGCCGTGGCATCTTGGCTGGCAGGCCCTGTTCACGCGCTGGCGTTGCATACCTACACGGCCGAGGAGTGGGCGGTTTCAGGTGACGCGCCGGCCTCTCCCGACTGCAGGGGAGGTACGGGTAAGTGACAGCGGAGGGGGCACAGGGAGAGCGAGTTGTGGTTGCCCTGTATCGCTTTGTAAAGCTTGAGGATTTCGAGCAATTAAAAGCGCCTTTACTTGAGATTTGCCGGCGAGCTGGGTTGAAAGGGACGTTGCTGCTTGCCCAGGAAGGTATCAATGGCACTGTTGCAGGCACCCGCCCGGGTATTCAGTCTGTCATTGACTGGCTTCTAGAGGATTCGCGGTTTCAGGGCCTTGACTGGAAAGAGTCATTTTACGACGCCGACCCCTTTCATCGAATGAAGGTGAAACTGAAGCGAGAAATCGTCACGATGGGTGTGGAGGATATTGACCCCAACGTGTGCGTCGGCCGTTATGCCGATTCTGCTCAATGGAATGCGCTGATGGATGACCCAGAATGCTTGGTGATCGATACCCGCAACGATTACGAGGTTGCCATCGGGAGTTTTAGAGGCGCTGTAAATCCATCTACCCAGCATTTTCGCGATTTCCCCCAGTGGGTGCGCGACAACCTGCGACCGACAGAGCATAAAAAAATAGCGATGTTTTGCACCGGGGGCATTCGCTGCGAAAAGTCTACTTCTTTTCTGGTTTCCGAGGGGTTTGCAGAGGTCTGGCACTTGAAGGGGGGAATTCTGAAATATCTTGAAGAGATGCCTGAATCTGAGTCGCGTTGGGAGGGCGAGTGTTTTGTTTTTGATTCTCGCGTGGCGGTGAATCATCGCTTGATGAAGGGGAGTTTTGATCAGTGTTACGCCTGCAGACATCCCATCACAGAGGAAGACAAAGCGTCGGACCGCTACGAACGGGGAGTTTCCTGCCCTCATTGCTATCAGCAGTTAACCGAGGATAAAGAGGCGCGCTTTAGGGAGCGGCAAAAGCAAGTGGAGCTTGCCGCAAATCGAGGTGAGCGACACATCGGTGGTCCGCCGCCGGAACGACAGAAACGTCAGGCGACCGTTCATGGCCGGATCAGCGGAGACAGCAAGTCTGCTGGGTAGAAATAACTCACAGTCGCGCCGTCTCCTGCTGAAATTACCCCGTAAAGCCGGAGGCTGCCGCTTTGGGTTCTTCCCAAAATAGGTCCGCCAGAGGCACCTTTTTGGATGACGCAGCTTGATGCGAGCGGATTTGAGCCTGCCGCAGTGATACGGCAGTCGGCGTCAACTGTCAGAGTATGCTCTCGGCCATCATCCGGTTCGAGTGCGCTTGCCCCAGATGAGCGACTGAAGCCCGCGGCGATTACGCGCGACCCCGGCAGCACTCTGAATTTTGATGCCGGAATCCAGATGTCCGGCCACCATTTGGATGTGCTGCGAAGCAACGCCCAATCCTCGTCCATTGAGCCGCCCGATGCCACTAGATCGAAAGTCGCAGGCCCCGCTTCGGTCTGCAGTAGTAGGGGAGAAGACAGGCCGTTGTAGCCCTCGAAGCAATGCCATGCGCTGATGACGAGAGGGAAGGGTCCAGGCGACACGATGGTACCGCTGCAGCGCTCCAGGAAATGGCGCGGATAGCCGTTAATACTGCGAACAATCGGCACTTCTAGTTTGACGATTGCGCGCGTCCACGCGCCTTCGGCCTGAAATAGGGGTGGGGTAGCGACCGCTCGGCAACAGGCCGCTAAGGCAAGGAGGCCGAGCACAGCAAAACTGGTTTTTGCACGGGCGAGTGCCGCGGCTGGGAGCATGGCTTTTACACGTGTCTATGGGCCTCCATCAAGCCGAGGCTACTTGGGTTTTTTGTGCTTGCAAAGGTTTAGGCGCGGTAGGATAACTGACAGCGTAGCTGATGTATGCTCAGCCGCGCCAGGCGTCACTAAATACCGGTAGGGCGGGAGCCAGAGAGGAAGGGTGTCATTGGAGTATTCGTTACAGCAACTCCGTTCGGGCCTGGCCTTGGCGATTGTGGCCAATATCATTTGGGGTGTGGCGGCTCTGTTTTGGGTACAGACCAGGCCCGTTGATGCCCTTGACATAGTGGCGCACCGGGCAATTTGGACGCTGCCAATTGCGACAATGATCTTGCTTTTCGCTCGCCGGCTACGGTTAACGTGGTCTCTGATGCGTGTCGGCAATACGTTTTGGTGGAGTCTGCTGGCGGCTAGTCTGCTCAGCCTGAACTGGGGCGTCTTCGTTTATGCGGTGACAGTGGGTCGTGCTACTGAGGCGAGTCTAGGTTATTTCATGCTGCCACTCCTGACGATTGTCGTGGGTAGGCTGGTGTTTGAAGAGGCGCTGGGCGGTATTCAGCGCGTGGCAATCGGTCTCGCCATTGTTGCCGTATTGGTGCAATTGTTCTCCTACGGCAGCTTGCCATGGATCAGCCTTGTCGTATCCAGCAGCTTTGCATTGTATGGCGCGATCAGAAAGAAAATTGCTGCCGACACTATTCAGGGGCTCTTCATCGAGACGCTATGCATGTTTCCATTTGCTTTGGCGTGGTTCTCATTAACGGGCGGAGCGGGTATGGGGGTTTACGGTTGGAAGGTCGATATGTTCCTCATTCTGTCGGGGATTTATACCGCCGCGCCGTTGCTCACCTATATTGCCGCCGCTCGACTGCTGCCGCTGAGCGTGGTGGGTTACACCTCATATCTGGGGCCTTCACTACAGTTGCTGGTTGCTCAAACGTTGCTCGGAGAAACCATTGATGTCATTACCATATTGTCCTTCGGGTTGGTGTGGTTTGGTGTGCTGTTGGTTTCCGGACGGGGGCTGTTGCAAATGCGGCGACGTCGAATGGGCAGCGGCAGATGACTCATAGCGATTCCCGGCGTGACGTGATCAGATTGAGCCCAGAGTGGCTCTCGCTACTGGGGCCCGAGTTCTCCAAACCCTACATGACTGGCCTGCGAGCCTTCCTCAAGGTTGAAAAGGCGGCAGGAAAAGTCATTTATCCGCCCGGACATGAGTTTTTTGCTGCGCTGGACGCAACCGCCCCCTCTCAGGTGCGTGTTGTGGTGATCGGTCAGGATCCCTACCACGGTCCTCAGCAGGCACATGGTCTGAGTTTTTCGGTTCGGAAGGGGCAACGTATTCCGCCATCATTACGCAATATTTTTGCCGAGTTAGAAGCGGATCTCTCGGTTGCGCCTCCAACACACGGCAGCCTAGTCGGCTGGGCAGAACAGGGCGTGCTCCTACTCAATAGCGTGTTGTCGGTGGAGCAAGGCTTGCCTGGATCACATCAGGGGCGGGGATGGGAGCACTTTACCGACGCGGTGATAGCGGCCTTAGACAGCGGTGATCGCCCGGTCGTTTTCATGCTCTGGGGCAAGCATGCGCAGCAAAAAGGGGCGTCGATAAACCGTCAAAAACACTGCGTGCTCTCGGCACCGCACCCATCGCCGCTGTCCGCTAACAGGGGATTCTTCGGCTGTAGGCATTTCAGTCAGGCTAATCGCTTTTTGCTTGAGCGGGGGTATCAACCCGTCGATTGGTCCGCTACCGGGTGACACGGCGCTAACGATGACAGGGTGAATCGTTTCTCGCCAACGAATAACGGCGCAGTTGTCGCGTCTGGCATCACCTCAAGCAGAGCGCCCATTTCTCCGTCCAGCGGCAACAGGTTCACGAGGCTGCCCACCTGCTGTCCTTCGGAGTTCCTAATGCTCTCGCCAGATGCGGGCCAGTCCGCAGTTTCCGACAAAGTGGCGCGGAAAAGTCTGCGCTTGGGAGTGCCGCGATAGTGCAAGCGAGCCACGATCTCCTGTCCGGTATAACAACCCTTGGTGAAACTCACGGTTTCATTAAGGTCATAGTTGAGATCTTGCGGTAAATAAGCGCCAATGGTGTTTGACTCTATACGGGCTCGCGCCGTTTCGAAATCAACGCGAGCGATAGAAACCTCGCCACTTGGATCTGTAGCTATCGTCGCGTCGTTGGTGTGCCAATACTCCACAAATTCCATGCCGCGGCTAACGGTGATGGCTGAAAGAAGGCCATTTTGCTGATCTATGAGCGCGCGATTTGGATCGAAGTTCAGGGCCGCTACATTCCGGTAGCAACACACTGTCAGGTCAAGTGTTGTCAGTGTTGACTTGGAAAAGGCGATGTAGGGTTTGAGGTGAGCGGCCAGTTTCGTCATTACAGGTTGGCGCCCTCTGATGAGCACAGTGTCTTCGGCAACGACGACGGCGAGTGCATCGGCAAGCACTCTCCCTTTGGGGTTGCAGAAGGCGGCGTGTAGCAGTGCGCCGACTTCTGCCCTCTGAAAATCGGCTGTCGTTTGTCCTTGCAGGACCAGCCTCGCGTCCGCTCCCGAGAGCTGTAGGACCTGCTCGAGCGGGGTATCGGCTGCGCTTAAGAGAGAGGAAGAAGTTTCCACGGTTTTCTGCGCCTGTGTGGGGAAGCCCTATACTACTCGATTAGTCAGTAATTTCAGATTGCCGATATGGATCTGCGAGAAGAGTTGAATAGAGCAAAGTGGGCAAGTCGACGGGGGCTACTAGAGTTGGATCTGTTGCTCTCGCCATTTGTAGAGGCTCAATTTGCTGAGTTGGACCCGACGTTGCGCGACCTATACCGGGATCTTATGTTCGAAGGCGATCAAGACTTGTTGGAGTGGATTATGGGCCGCGCTCCGCTGACGGATTCGCGCTTTCGCCCGATCGTTGAGGCGATCAGGGTATTCCATCGCCTTGAGGCCTGAGTTGCTAGGCGGTGTATTGGGGGAGTTGGTCCACTGCACCCGTCAATGCCGTGCGCCGGTCGAAATTGGTCGGGATTAATATCGAATCCCTTTTCAGTGGTGAGGTATCGGGATAGTCAGAATTGAAGTGGAGCCCCCGGCTTTCCTTTCGCCCCGAGGCAGACTCAACCATCAAGGCGGCAACTCTAGCCAGATTGCGCATCTCGAGTAGGGGGCGACTGATCTGGAATCGCGCGTAGTAACCGGCCACCTCTCGCTCGAGCAGCGCAATGCGTTGTGAGGCATATTCGAGTCGGCGTGTCGTTCTCACTATGCCCACGTAGTCCCACATAAGGCGCCTTAATTCCTGCCAGTTGTGCTGGATAACGACTTCTTCGTCTGAGTCTCGCACCCGGCTGTCGTCCCAAGGTGTCGGGTTGGCATTTTGCGGGACCAGAGATTCGGCGATATGTGACGCTGCTGACTGTGCATAAACAAAACACTCCAGCAGTGAGTTGCTGGCCATGCGATTGGCGCCATGGAGTCCGGTGCAGGCGGATTCTCCCACCACATACAGGCCCGGGACATCTGTTGCCCCATATTGATTCACCACCACGCCGCCACACGTGTAGTGGGCGGCAGGAACGACCGGGATGCGCTGCTCGGTAATATCGATGCCGAGGGAGAGGCATTTCTCATAAGCTTTTGGAAAGTGGCGAATAATGAAGTCTTTTGGGCGATGACTGATGTCAAGGTAAACACAGTCCGCACCGAGTCGTTTCATTTCATGGTCTATGGCGCGCGCGACAATGTCTCTGGGTGCCAGTTCGGCGCGATCATCGAAGGACGGCATAAACCGGCTATTGTCCGCCAAGTGTAAAGTCGCGCCTTCACCCCGCAGCGCCTCGGTTATTAAAAACGAGCGGCTTTCTGGATGAAAGAGGCAGGTGGGGTGAAACTGGTTAAACTCGAGGTTCGCGACTCGGCACCCCGCGCGCCAGGCTGCTGCGATGCCATCGCCGCTGGCACCATCGGGGTTGGTCGTGTAGCGATACGCTTTGCTCGCACCGCCTGTGGCTAGCACGACGGCATCGGCGGCAAAGGTATCGACGCCGTCGCCGGATGCGGCCAGTAGGTAGGCGCCGCAGATACGATCTGCTGTTTTGATAAGGTCGACTAGGCAGCGGTCTTTGAGGAGCGAGATGTTGGGTGCTTCTTCGACCCGAGAGACGAGCACTTCGGAAATGGCTCTGCCTGTCTGGTCAGCTGCGTGTATGACCCTTCGATGGCTGTGCCCCCCCTCCATGGTGAGGTGAAACTCTCTGAATTCTGCGTCTGCCTGATCTTCGCGTAAATCAAAGTGCATGCCCTGATCGATGAGCCATTCGACGCACCCACGGCTCTGGCCCACAGTGAAGTGCACGGCCGGCTCGTGGCATAGCCCGGCACCCGCTTTGAGCGTATCCGCGACGTGGGCCTCGACTGAGTCACGATCATGTAATACCGCCGCCATACCGCCTTGCGCCCAAAACGTAGAGCCCGCTCCCAGCTGACTCTTGGAGACGACGGCGATTGAAAGTGATCTCGGTAGCTGCAGCGCCAGGCTTAGCCCAGCGGCGCCGCTACCAACGATCAGCACATCATATCGGTTAATAGTGGGCATTTTGTCGGGCCATCAGAGGGGCAGGTGTGGGGTATAGTGACGTAATCAAGTTTACTGTATTGGGAACTTTTTGCCTTGATCGCGATCATACAGGGCAATACGGGTTCGGGGAGGCAAATTCCCGGGGTTTGCAAGCGGCATAGGGCGCAGTTGTGACGGCCTCTGACACAGATCAGCAGTTGGTTCAGAGGGCACAGCGAGGAGATCTTCGCGCCTTTGACCTGCTGGTGCTCAAATATCAGGGGCGGATTGGCGCGTTGGTAAGTCGCTATATCAATGACCCCGGCGAGGTGGAGGATGTCACTCAGGAAGCCTTCATCAAGGCCTACCGAGCACTCGACAAATTTCGGGGAGACAGTGCGTTTTATACATGGTTGTATCGTATTGCCAGTAATGCGGCCAAAAACCATCTGGTGGCCAAAGGTCGCAGACCCGGGGCAGACGCAACAATTGAGGATGCCGAGGGTTTTGAGCGGGGGGACTTGATCTCTGAGTCGAGTACCCCTGAAGCGGTGCTCATGAGCGAAGAGCTCGCTCGGGTAGTGACCGAGGCTATGGAGGCGCTTCCCGAAGAGTTGCGTGCCGCGGTCACGCTGCGAGAGTTTGAGGGACTGAGCTACGATGATATTGCCGCGGTATTGGAGTGCCCGGTAGGTACGGTGAGATCGAGAATTTTCCGCGCCCGAGAAGCCATTGATGAGCGGGTGAGAGAGCAGATGAGTGAGGAGTTGGGATTTAGATGACGACCAGAGAAGAGGACTTGTTAGCGCTTTCGGCCTTAATGGATGGTGAGATCCAAGATCTGGAGCTGAGGAGACTCCTGAGTTCGGCGGAATCTGACCCTGAATTGCGCGCACGCTGGCGTCGCCAGCAGCTTGTCAGGGACGTGCTGCAAGAGAGGCGAGGGGTCCGTCCGCAACTTGACGTATCGGCGGGCGTCCAGCAGGCCATCAGCAGCCAGCCCCGACTGTCCCGGAATCCCCTCTGGAGTATGGCGGTTGCGGCCTCTGTCACTATCGTGGTCGTGTTGGGTGGGCAGATACTGATGCCGACCGAGCAAGTAACACCCAGAACGCTGGTCAGTCAGCTGGGTGGCAATGTGGTCCCGGTGTCCGGCGCTCAGCCAGTGAGGGCGAGCCTGGAGACGGGCGCGATACCGGTGGCCAACAAAAAGATGGCTCGCGACAATCTCAGAGAGTCTGAAGTTGGTGCGATTTATGAGCGTTGGGCCCATGAGCGCTATCAGTTGTTGAGTGGGCACCATGCGGTCGTGTCCAATCACAATCATCCTGTTCCGTACATTGCTCGCATGCGGACAGAGGGCGCACCGGATATACCCGTCCCCTCAGAATGAGACTGTGCGGCTCAACCTGCCTGCTGCTCACGGCGCTTTGCTGCTCGGCACCCAGCTGGTCGCAATCCAATCAGGCTTCTTGTGTCGCATCCAATGAGTCAGAGAAGGCACTAGTGGGATTATTAGACGCCCACCGACGCATCTCTTTTCGTGGCACGCTGCTATATGAGCGGGAAGGGAGTCGCCAGTTCATCGATGTCGACTGGTCGGCAGGCTCTGGCGAAGCGCGTTTACATCGACTGAATCGCATTGAGGATCCCGCCACCGAGACTTGGGCGCCCCAGGTATTTACTGCGGGTCGATTGTGCGATTTGCTTGAATTCTATATTCCCCGCCTGGAGCAAGGGAGGGTGATTGCCGGGCGGACGACACAACGACTCGCACTGCGGCCAAAGGACACGCTCCGTCTTGGCTATATTGTTGAGATCGACAAGGAAATTACTTTACCGCTGGCTATGATCACTGCGGATCCAGACGGCAAGGTACTTGAGCGCTATGAGTTCGCTAGCATTATTTTCAGTAATGCTGCTGCAGGCACCAAGGCCGCCCCCGAAGACGCCACGGGCATTGTCCGGGGCAAGTCTGTACTGCCCGGATTTTATGTGATGGACGGACACGCAACACCGGCTGCCTTTGTCGTCAGTGATGGTTTGGCGACCGCGTCGATTTTCCTTGAGCCGCTGCCCAGTGGCGTGGCGCCCGGTGAGGCGGGCGTCACCAAAGGGGCGACCCTGACCTATACCCGAGGCGTTCCTGTGACGGGGCAAAACGGAATGTTGATTAGCGTTCTCGGGGAAGTGCCATTGGTGACAGCGCGGTTACTGGCGGACGCGATTCGCCCCGGCATTGAGGCGCCCTGATGGCGTGGTTGATGGAGACGGGCCGTGTTGTCGCGGTCGAGGCCCATGCCGTCTGGATAGAGGCTGATCGGAGCAGCGCTTGCGGTCGTTGCGCTGCGCGAGCGGGTTGCGGTCAGGGGGCTTTGTCTAAACTCCTCCAGCAGGGCAAGGGTCGCGTCCGGGCTTTATCTAGTGCTCAGCTATGCGCTGCACACTGCGAGCTGGGCGATCAGGTCTGGATTCGGGTGCCAGAAGTCACAGTGCTTAGTGGTACAGCGCTTCTTTATGGATTCCCTCTGCTGCTGGGCACAGGGCTTTCTGTTCTCTTGTCATCTCAAGGAGACCTGTGGGCGGCTGGCGGTTTTTGCCTGGGGATTACCTCGGGGTTTGCTATCCTTCACGCCGCTATCGAATGGTTCGGGGGCGCTATTCCTGGGTTCGCGGAGCCAGAGTTGGCGGGCAGGGCAACCGAAGCTGAAGCTCAGCCTGATATTATCTCTTTAAGCAACTGATATAAATTAAATTTATTTTTGGAGTTCGGCCATGATGGTACGTGCATTGGTGTATTTGATCGGTTTCGCTTTCATTGCGAGGGTATCGGCGTTCGCTTTGCCCGACTTCACCGAGATCGTAGAGGCCTCAGCCCCGGCAGTGGTAAAAATCCTTGTCGAGTACGAGTCAGAGAATCCGCGCTATCAGGAGCAGATGGAGGAGCTACCCGAGTATTTGCGCCGTTTTTTTGACTTCAGGGATGGACCGGCGGTCCCCCGTGACCGCGCGGGCATGGGGTCCGGTTTTATTGTCTCCGAAGATGGTTTTGTAGTGACCAACAATCACGTGGTAGAAAATGCTCGCCAGATTCTGGTGCGGCTGCCAAATCGTCAGGAATATGACGCCACTCTGATAGGGACAGATCCCAGATCAGACTTGGCGGTTTTGAAGATTGAAGCACAAGAAGTCCTGCCCGCGCTCCCGTTGGCTGAGGAGAAAGACGTAAAGGTGGGGCAGTGGGTGCTGGCTATTGGCTCTCCCTTTGGCCTCGATTTTTCTGTTACCGCTGGCATCGTCAGTGCGCTTGGGAGAAGCTTGCCAACGGAAACCGGCGATAATTACGTACCTTTTATACAAACTGATGTTGCTATTAATCCCGGCAATTCCGGCGGGCCATTGTTCAATCTCGAAGGCGAGGTGATCGGTGTCAACTCGCAGATTTTTACGCGCTCAGGCGGATCTATCGGGCTGTCGTTCGCAATTCCTGCCTCAGTAGTCAGTAATGTGGTCGCCCAAATACAGGAAAATGGCGTTGTTGAGCGCGGTTGGTTGGGCGTCAGTATTCAGGACGTAGATCGTAATCTTGCAGACTCCTTCGGCTTGGATAGGCCCCGAGGCGCGTTGATCGCTCAGGTTGGCGGTGATTCGCCCGCGGAGCGGGGCGGGCTGTTGTCCGGGGATATTATTATCCAATTCGACGGCAAGGATATCGAGACCTCGGCAGAGCTGCCCCATGTAGTGGGTTTGATTACTCCGGGAACACGTTGTCAGGTTGTGATTGTCAGGGAGGGCGCCAAGACGACGTTGGAAGTTGAGGTTGGGGGCCTTGCGGCGGATCAAGTTGCGAGGGTCGGGTCAACAGTTGTCTCTGATGGCACTCTGGCGATACTCGGTATGCGGATGGTTCCGGCGGAGCCGGAAGCCTTAGCAGAACTGGGTCTCTCCGGTGGCGTGCAAGTGGTAGCCATTGATTCGGGATCTCCCGCGGCGGACGCCGGTGTTCGCGAAGGAGATATCCTCACGCGTCTTGGTAGCAAGCCAATCGGCCGTATGCGCGATTTAGAGGGCGTAAGCGAAGACTTAGTCCCTGGCGCGTCGGTGCCAGCGCGTCTGATTCGGGGCGGTAGTCCACTATTTATTGGCATACGGGTTCCCGCAAAGGAAGACTGATATCGCCTAGCGGTCAGTAGCTGCATGTCAGCGGCGCCGGTTACATGAAATACTGCCGTAAAGCGGCGCCCACGACATGCTAAAGTAGTGGGTGTCAACGCGAGTAGCGTATCAGCTGCTCGCTTTAGTCTTCAGAGGTGCCCCGGCGTTGGCTGAGCTCAGTCACATACGAAACTTTTCGATAATCGCGCATATCGACCATGGTAAATCGACGCTTGCCGATCGCTTTATACAGCACTGCGGCGGTCTCTCTGAACGTGAAATGGCCGCGCAGGTGCTCGATTCTATGGATCTCGAGCGCGAGCGCGGGATCACCATCAAGGCCCAGAGCGTCACCCTGCAGTATCGGGCCGAGAATGGACAGACCTATCAACTTAATTTCATCGATACGCCGGGGCATGTGGATTTCTCCTACGAAGTATCGCGTTCGCTGAGCGCCTGCGAGGGGGCGCTGCTGGTGGTTGACGCTGGGCAGGGCGTTGAGGCCCAGTCGGTGGCTAACTGCTACACCGCGATCGAGCAGGGTCTGGAGGTTTTGCCTGTTCTCAACAAAATGGATTTGCCCCAAGCAGATCCGGAGCGGGTTCAGCAGGAAATCGAGGAAATTATCGGCATAGACGCGACAGAGGCGGTGACGACGAGTGCCAAGACGGGTATGGGAATTGAAGCCCTACTAGAGCAGTTGATTAAAAAGATCCCTGCGCCCACGGGGGATCGGAGTGCGCCTTTGCAGGCTCTGATTATTGATTCCTGGTTCGATAATTATCTGGGCGTGGTGTCACTGGTGCGGGTCGTGCAAGGGGAGCTGAAAAAGCGAGATAAGTTTATTATTTTCTCAACCGGCAAGCAGCATCAGGCAGATATGGTGGGGGTATTTACCCCTCGCAGAACCGAGACAGGGGTGCTCAGGGCTGGGGAGGTAGGGTTCATCGTAGCCGGAATCAAGGACATTAAGGGCGCTCCCGTCGGAGATACCTTGATTTCTGCCGCTCATCAGAACACGCCCGCGCTGCCCGGTTTTCAACGGGCCAAACCCCAAGTTTATGCGGGAATCTTTACCGTTAACTCAGACGACTATGAGGATTTTCGTGACGCGTTGGGCAAGCTCACGTTGAATGATGCGTCGCTGTTTTATGAACCGGAAACTTCCGATGCGCTCGGTTTTGGGTTCCGCTGTGGTTTTTTGGGTATGCTCCATATGGAGATTATTCAGGAGCGATTAGAGCGGGAGTACGACCTAGACCTCATTACCACGGCGCCGACGGTCATCTACGAGGTGGTCAAAAAGAATCAGGAGGTTGTATACGTAGACAACCCTTCAAAGTTGCCAGATGTGGGCGATATTGAAGTCATGCGGGAGCCCATTGCGCGTTGCACGATCTTGACGCCACAGGAGTATCTTGGTGCAGCCATCACCTTATGCGTGGAAAAGCGTGGCGCACAAGTGGACCTGCAGTTTCTCGGTCAGCAGGTGCAGGTTATCTATGACATTCCTATGGCTGAAGTGGTCCTCGATTTTTTTGATAGATTGAAATCGGTGAGCCGCGGCTACGCTTCTTTGGATTACAGTTTTCAGCGGTTTGAGGGTGCGCCACTATCGCGTTTGGATGTGCTGATTAATGGCGACAGGGTGGATGCGCTTGCGATCATTGTGCATCGCGATCACGTTCAGTCACGCGGTCGGGTTTTGACCGAGAAAATGAAAGAGTTGATCCCACGCCAAATGTTTGATGTTGCGATTCAGGCCGCGGTCGGAGGAAAAATTGTGGCGCGTCAAACTGTCAAGGCCTTGCGTAAAAATGTGACCGCGAAATGTTACGGTGGCGACGTGACAAGGAAGAAAAAGCTTCTCGAAAAGCAAAAAGCAGGCAAAAAGCGGATGAAGCAAGTTGGAAATGTGGAGATCCCCCAGTCCGCCTTTCTTGCAGTACTCCAGGTCGACGGTTGATCTTGGCGAGATACACAGCCGGCATGATGGAGAGAGTAAGCATGTATCTAAAGCGGGTTTCTCATGACTATTGATTTTCCATTGATTCTGGTAATCGTCGTTTTTGGTAGCGGCGGCATTTGGTTAGTGGATAGTCTTTTGCTCGCTGGCGGAAGGCGCTCGCGTCGAGAGCAGCTGGCAAGGAATTTCCCAGGCTGGGAACAGGCGGGCTCCAAGGCCGCCCTAGCATATGCTGACGCCTGTGACCGTGAAACCGGCGAGCCGGCCGTTGTCGAATACGCTCGATCTTTTTTCCCCGTTTTGGCCATTGTGTTGGTGCTGCGCTCGTTTCTCTACGAGCCTTTCCAAATTCCGTCCTCGTCCATGGTTCCAACGCTGGAGGTGGGCGACTATATTTTGGTGAACAAATACGCCTATGGACTGAGATTGCCAGTCACGCGAACGAAGGTTCTCGATATGGGTGAGCCCGAGCGCGGAGATGTCATGGTATTTTTTCCGCCGCATCAAAATAATACTTATTACATCAAGCGCGTTATCGGGACTCCGGGAGATAGAATTTCCTATCGCGACAAACAGCTTTTCGTGAACGGCGAACGGGTGCCGCAAGAGTGGCTGGCGGAGCTGCCGTCCGGCCGATTCACTGTCAAGATGGGCAGGGAGGAGTTGCCCGGAACAGACGGTTATCTGATGCAAACCGATGATCGGCGAGGCGCGCGTAATTTTTCCGTAGTGGTGCAACCCGGCCATTATTTCATGATGGGTGATAATCGAGATAACAGTAGCGACAGTCGTGTCTGGGGGCAGGTGCCCGAGCGTGACATTGTCGGGAAGGCCGTCTCAATTTGGATGCATTGGGAGAGCTGGCTCAGCGTGCCGTCTTTTAAGAGAGCGGGCGCCATCGATTAGCGAGACGAGGGAGATTGTTGTGGGCAGGCGAATGATTTCCGTTGAAGCAAGCACCGACAGTCGAGGATTTGGCCTCTGGACGCTTTCCCTTAACTTGCTGCTATTGGGAGCTGCTCTTGTTCTGCTTCTGCGTCTGCTTCCAGGGTACTTCGAATACATGACGGTAAAGGATCTGATTACCCGTGCCGCGGTGGAACATGATGCTCGCAGTGATACGGTTCCCGAGTTGCGCGCGAGACTGACAAAGCTGTTGACTACCAATCAGGTTTACGACACCACGATTGACGATATTCGGATTTATCGGGAGGGCGGCGTTATCGTTATCGACGCAACCTACGAAAAACGTTTTCCGCTGGTTTGGATTGTCGACGGAGTGATGAGGTTCGATGACTTGATCGTCCAGACCGCTCCGGCGGACCGCCCTTGAAAACACCTTCGCAACAAGCGCTTGACGCCTTGCAGAAGCGCCTGGGTTACCGATTTGTCGATGTGAGTTTGCTCGCTCGAGCGCTGACACATCGGAGTGCCGCACGCGATCACAATGAAAGGCTGGAATTTCTGGGAGATGCAGTGATCGGCGTGGTGGTCGCCAGCGCTTTCTTTGACCGCTTTCCACAAGCCAATGAGGGTGAGCTGAGTCGACTCAGAGCGGGGGTGGTCAGTGGGGTGTCTCTGGCGGGGATAGCGCGGTCTCTGAAGCTCTCTGACTGTTTGATTCTTGGCGAAAGCGAGCGCAAGAGTGGGGGGCGAAACAGAGACTCAATCCTGGCTGACACGCTCGAAGCGCTGGCGGGTGCAATTTTGATGGACAGTTCCCTGAGTGGAGCGCGTACGGTGGTCTCTGGGTGGCTTCAGTCGATGATTGAGGGATCGACGCTTGATATCGTTATAGACGCGAAAACACGGCTACAGGAGTGGCTTCAAGCGAGGGGCGAGCCGCTACCCGAGTATGTTGTGACCTCAGTCTCAGGCGAAGACCACGCGCAATGTTTTCAGGTCCAATGCAAGCTTGGGGAGCGAGGCATCACGACTGAGGCCAGTGGATCTGCGCGGCGGCGTGCAGAGCAAACTGCCGCCGAATTAATGCTGGATGAACTGGCCGGCGGCCAAAATGTCTGAGAAGCGATGTGCTCTGGTTGCGATCGTAGGCCGGCCCAATGTGGGTAAGTCTACTTTGATGAATCATCTTTTAGGCCAAAAGCTCAGTATTACCTCGCGCAAGCCGCAGACAACCCGTCAACAAATCCTAGGTGTTAGGACCAGCGACACTGTTCAGCTCGTCTTTATTGATACGCCGGGAATGCACATCGGCCACGAAAGCGCAATGAATCGCATGATGAACAAATCGGCTTTGTCAGCACTCATGGATGTAGACGTGACGTTGTTAATGTGTGACCGAACGCGATGGACTGACGAGGACGAGTTTGCGTTAACCGCGGCGTCGAACCAAAAAGGGCCGGTTGCATTTGTCATTAACAAGCTCGACCTGCTGACGGAACCGGACGCTTTATTACCATTTACGACCGCGCTGTCCGATCGATGTAATTTCGATGTTGTTCTGCCGATTTCAGCACTGCGCCGGCAAGGGTTGTCAGAGGTGCTGGATTATCTTGAGAGCAGGGCGCCTGTCGCTCCGCACCTATTTCCCGAGGATCAGATTACTGACAAGAGCCAGCGTTTTTTCGCCGCAGAATTAGTGCGCGAAAAAATTGTGCGTCAGCTGGGAGATGAGTTGCCCTACTCAACTGCGGTAGAGGTTGAGAACTTTGCAGAAAATAGTAACGGTGTTCTTCACATTGGCATGCTTATATTGGTGGAGCGCTCAGGACAAAAGAAAATTCTGATTGGTGAGTCAGGTGACCGACTTAAGTCAATCGGAACGGCAGCCCGGAAAGATATGGAGCGCATGTTTGGCCAAAAAGTGATGTTGAAGCTGTGGGTCAAAGTGAAAGCGGGTTGGTCTGACGATTTGCGGGCTTTAAAAACGCTGGGCCTTGATTCTCAGAGCAGCACGTGACGACGATGCAACCAGCTTGGGTGCTGGGTCGCCGAAACTATGGCGATAATGGCCTGCTGGTAGAGCTTTTTCTGGCTGACGGCGGTCGCAGCAGTGCCGTGGCGAAAGGCGTTTTCCGACGTAAAGTGGGAGGCAGTCTCGCCTCATTATTGCAACCCTTTCATCCGTTGCTGGTAAGACTCGCGGGTCGAGGAGAGCTAAAAACGCTGGTCGCGGCGGAGTCGCCTACCCCAGCGTATGTGCTCCGTGGGGATGATTTGCTTAGTGGCCTTTATCTCAACGAGCTCATGATTCGCGTGCTGCCTCGCTTTGATCCTTATCCCGTCGTTTTCATGGGTTACGGTGATGCGATTGAGTCACTGCAAAGTGGGGTGGGCGAAATTACATTACGACGCTTTGAATTGATCCTTTTGTCAGAGTTGGGCTACCGTATTGATTGGTGGCTGGACGCTAATCAGGATCCAATTCAGGAGCCTATGGACTATCTGTATCATCCATCTCGGGGCTTCATGCCCGTTACGTCGCCGCAATCCGTTGCGACGAGTGACAAACGGATTCCCGGTGGGGCAATACATGCGGTCATAAGCTGGCTTGATGATGGCGCCATTCCCGAGAAATCGGAGTTACATTTGGTGAAGGACGTGACGCGAACCGCTATTGCGCAGCTCACTCAAGGGCGAAGCCTGAACAGCCGCGCGATTTTTCGATCTCTGAGACGCCCACCGGCGCCGCGACCTGACCGACTGCCGTGAGGTTAGATCAGGAACGATTAAATAACGCCTAGGGTTAAGTAACGCTATTATGGTTTCAGCAATTGAATACGCCTCCGTTGAGGATATTGTGGGCGGCACCCCTCTTGTGCGGCTCAAGCGACTGCCAGGTGACACTTCTAATACTATTCTCGGCAAGCTGGAGGGAAATAATCCCGCAGGTTCTGTCAAGGATCGTGCTGCTTTGAGTATGATCACTCAAGCCGAGGCGGAGGGCAGGATTGCGCCGGGGGATACGCTGATAGAGGCCACCAGCGGGAATACGGGCATTGCTTTGGCGATGGCGGCGGCAGTCAAGGGGTATCGACTACGGTTGATTATGCCCGCCAACCAGAGTGAGGAGCGCAAAGGCGCCATGCGGGCTTATGGCGCTGAACTTGTCGACGTCTCGGCAGATGAGGGTATGGAGGGCGCACGCGATCTAGCCCTGGCGATGGAGGCAGAAGGAGAAGGGCTTGTGCTGAATCAGTTCGCTAACCCCAACAATCCTGCGGGCCATTTCGCTTCGACGGGACCGGAGATATGGCAGCAGACCGGTGGACGAGTGACCCATTTTGTCTCCTCTATGGGCACCACGGGCACGATTATGGGGGTGTCCCGCTATTTAAAAGCTCAGAACCCGGCTATTCAGATTATTGGTTTGCAGCCAGTAGAAGGTTCGCAGATTCCGGGTATTCGACGATGGCCGGCCGCCTATCTGCCCAAGATTTTCGATGCCCGGCGGGTAGATCGCGTGATGGATATCAGTCAGAAAGAGTCAGAGCATATGATGCGTCGTCTGGCGCGCGAGGAGGGTATTTTTGCCGGCGTGTCCTCGGGTGGTGCTGTCGCGGCCGCGTTGCGACTGAGTCGGGAGGTTGAGAACGCAACCATCGTCGCGATTATCTGCGATCGAGGCGACCGGTATCTGTCCACGGGTGTATTTGATGTAGAGGGTCAGGACGCGTGATGAATGCCGTTTTTACTGCCTGCGGTCGCAATTATGGAGGCTGAGACTGGAATGGCTGCCAACACCATGGCGAAGTTGATCGATGTTATGTCACGTTTGCGTGACCCCGAGCACGGGTGCCCTTGGGATCTCCAGCAAAACTTTGAATCGATTGTGCCGTACACCGTTGAAGAGACCTATGAACTGGTGGATGCGATTGAAGCTGAGAATTTTGAGCAGATCTGTGAAGAGTTAGGCGACGTACTGTTTCAGGTCGTTTTTTACGCGCAGTTGGCGTCAGAGCAAAACCGCTTCGATTTTGATCAGGTTGTTGCTGGTATTACGGATAAGCTTGTCAGAAGACACCCCCACGTCTTTTCCGATCAAAGTGAGGTCGTTACCAGTGAGGCGGAGGTAAAAGAAAACTGGGAGCGTTTTAAGCAATCGGAGCGAGAACAGAAAAAGCAAGGCGCGATTTTGGATGACGTGCCGCGCGCGCTACCCGCGCTTTCGAGGGCGCAAAAATTGCAGAAGCGCGCCGCTCGGGTTGGGTTCGATTGGCTAGATTCAGAAGGAGTGTGGGCAAAGATTGACGAAGAGGTGAGTGAGCTGCGAGAGGCGATCGTTTCACAGAATGAAAATCACATTGAGGCCGAATTGGGCGATGTGCTAATTGCTGTCGTGAATCTGGCGAGGCACTTGGGCGTTGATGCGGAATCGGCAACGAGACGCGCTAACAGCCGGTTTGAAAGTCGCTTCAGGGTGATGGAGCAAGCGGCGCTAGAAGAGGGAAGCTCCCTAGAAGAAGAAACTCTTGAGCAGCTCGAAAAACGTTGGCAGGCGGCGAAAGCGCGCTTGGCGGCTGACTGAGCTTGCGACTTAGCGCTAGCGTGTGTAGCGTAGTGCAAGTGATCTGGCCATTCCTCAGTTAAACAATAAAGAGATCTCTTCCTATGCGTATTATTCTTCTCGGCCCGCCAGGCGCAGGTAAGGGCACGCAGGCCCAGTTCATCTGTCAGCAGTTCGCAATTCCGCAAATTTCCACTGGCGATATGTTGAGAGCGGCAGTTGCCGCGGGTTCTGAATTAGGGCGTCAAGCCAAGTCGATTATGGATGCGGGAGGATTGGTATCTGACGATATTATTATTGCTCTGGTGAAAGAGCGATTGTTGGATGCAGACTGCGCGCAGGGGTGTTTGTTCGATGGTTTCCCCCGCACTCTAGTGCAAGCGCAGGCAATGATCGATGAGCAAATCGCTATTGATTACGTTCTGGAAATAGGGGTCTCCGACGAAGAGATTATTAAACGATTGAGTGGGCGGCGTGTTCATCCGGGTTCAGGACGCGTCTACCATGTCGATTACAACCCGCCACGCCAGTCTGGTCTGGACAATGAGACGGGTGAGCCGTTAGTGCAGCGTGATGATGACCGGGAGGAGACGGTGAGGAATCGCTTGGGTGTGTACCATGAGCAAACTCGGCCTCTGGTAGATTTTTATCGTAACGCTGATGCCGTGAAGTATCACAAGCTCGACGGTGTGGGAGCGGTCGATGAGATCACTCAGGCGATTTTGCGCGTGTTAAGTGCGTAAGTAATTATCACCAGTAAGCTTGTCAATAAATATAAAGCTTGATAGCGTTCAACTCGAGGCTGGGCACATTAGGAGGGACTTATGGCCGCTGCGAAGAAAGCAACAAAGAAAAAACCTGCTGCAAAGAAAAAAGTAGCAGCAAAG
>Ga0181604_10000062_pt1 | contig 92142 bp, 83 predicted proteins | sample 041ome_12_FD_148663 | JGI IMG/M metagenome (GOLD analysis project Ga0181604, IMG submission 148663) | Coastal salt marsh microbial communities from the Groves Creek Marsh, Skidaway Island, Georgia - 041410US metaG (spades assembly) | ecosystem: Environmental > Aquatic > Marine > Intertidal zone...
CACCTCTACCAGCTGATCCGTAAAGTGATGTTGCAAGATCTACGTTGTCTGAAATCTGCCAATCCCAGTTAAAGGTTGCTAGTGGTTTGTTGTAAAAGTTTCTTCTCATATTAAACTCTTCTCCATTTAGCGTCCCTCCGTTTGTATTCCATCTCTGGTCGATACCTTCTTCTCCAAAGTTTTCATAATCCCGAATTGAAACCCAAACATCTCTTTGGTGGTGCCATTGACCTGCGCCAAGAACAGAGAGATTTAATCTGTGGTTTGAGCCTTCAGGGGTGTATCCAATAGCTCCAAAGTAAGTCCAACCTGCACCACTGGTGTTGTAAACATATCCATTTCCAGACCATTTTGTTAACAGGTAGGAAGAAGACCATCCTTTGTCGTTTACTCCTGTATTGTAAGCTCCAGTAGTTTTGATGTATCCATTATTACCAATCATCTGAGTTAAGGAACCTCCTTCTTGTTTTTCAGCACTTTTAGTAAAGATGGAAACAGTTCCTCCTACAGATGGAACAGCAAGTTTTGAAGCTCCAAGTCCTCTTTGTACTTGAATACCAGAAGCAACATCGGTAAGCCCTTGCCAGTTGGACCAATATACCCAACCATTTTCCATGTCGTTTACCGGTTGTCCATTAATCAAAAAAGAAGTGTTTCTTTGATCAAATCCTCTTAATGAGATACGACTATCTCCATAACCTCCTCCTTGTTTTGTAGCATATACACCAGGAGTTTTGTTCATGATTTCAGGAAATTCTTGATTCCCTACTTTTAAAAGAACCTCCTGTGCAGAAATTTGACTGACCGCAATAGGCGTTTCTCTTTCTTTAGCAATATCAATTACCTTAGAAGAAACTACGACTTCTTCTAAAAATTGAAAGGTTGCTAATGAATCTATTTCTTCTTGATTAGATTGTTGTCCAGTTACATAAAAAACACCTAACAACATCAAAAATAGTGTAGCAGTTTTTTTCATTATTTTAATTTGAATTAATAAGTGCAAAGGTACTTTTTCATTCATTCTATACATGAACAAAACGTTAAAACTGTAGAGGTTTTTTTAAATTTTTATTAACAAACCAATAATTACAAGCGGGAAAGTAATTTTGTAGTAGACGCATCGTGCGGATGCTGTTTGGTTCCTTTGATGTCTTCTAAAACTTTACTTGCTAATTGTTTTCCTAGTTCAACACCCCATTGATCGTAACTGTATATATTCCAAAGGATTCCTTGAACAAATATTTTGTGTTCATATAGTGCGATGAGAGCGCCTAGGGAGGAAGGAGTAAGTCTGTTTATGAGAAGGGTGTTTGTAGGTTTATTTCCCTCAAAAACTTTAAAAGGAATTATTTTTTCTTTTTCAGATTTATCTAGGTTAACAGAGAGGAGTTCTTCTTCGACTTCTTTTCTTGTTTTACCATTCATCAACGCTTCGGTTTGAGCAATAAAATTGGACATTAATTTTTGCTGATGGGAAGTGTTGCCTTTTAGGGAATGTTTGAAACCGATAAAATCTGTTGGGATGAGTTTGGTCCCTTGATGGATGAGTTGAAAAAAGGCATGTTGCGCATTGGTTCCAGAGGCCCCCCAGATGAGAGTTCCTGTTTGGTAGTTTACGGCTTTGCCGTCTCTTCCAACACTTTTACCATTACTTTCCATAATTCCTTGTTGAAGGTAGTCGGGTAGTGATCTTAAATATTGGGTATAAGGAATTAAAGCTTCGCTTTCTGCCCCCCAAAAATTGTTATACCATACACTGATTAAAGCCAGAACGACAGGAATATTTTTTTCAAAAGGAGTCGTTTTGAAATGAAGATCCATTTTTCCCGCGCCCTCCAAAAGTTTTTGGAAATGGTCTGGTCCTACGGCAAGACAAATGCTTAATCCTACAGTACTCCACAAAGAAAAGCGCCCTCCTACCCAATCTTTCATCGGGAAGGTATTTTCTAAAGCAATCCCAAAAGCAGCCGTTTTTTCGGTATTTGTTGAAACCGCAACAAAGTGTTTTGCCACAGCGGCTTCAGGAGCTTGTTTTAAAAACCAAGCTCGGATGCTGTTTGCATTACTTAGTGTCTCTTGGGTGGTAAAAGTTTTAGAGACGATAACAAATAAAGTGCTTTCAGGATCCAAACCTTTCAAAACTTCTTCGTGATGGTCTCCTTCTACATTGGAGACAAAGCGAACGTCTAGGTGGTTTTCGTAGTGTTTTAAAGCTTCTACTACCATAGCAGGACCAAGATCTGAACCACCAATACCAATATTAACAACATGGGATATTGTTTTTCCGGTATACCCTTTCCAATCTCCTGAAATTACCTTTTCACAAAAGGCGTACATTTTCTTTTGCGTTTCACGAATTTCTGGAAGCACATCCTGTCCATCAACTAAAACAGGGGTGTTGTCTAAGCTTCGCAAAGCGGTGTGCAATACCGCTCTATTTTCTGTCACATTGATTTTTTGCCCTTTAAATTGGGCTTCAATAGCTGATTGAAGGTTTGCCTCTTTGGCTAGTTCAAGTAATAATTCAAAACCTTTTTTGTCGATTCTGTTTTTAGAAACATCGACAATAAAATCTTCCCATTCGATCCAGGTATAATCAAGGCGGTTGGGTTCTTTTTTAAAATGTTCTTTAATACTAGTACCAGCTATATTTTTTTGGTGTTTTTCAAGGGCATTCCAAGATTCTAGCTGTGTTGGGAGAAGATCAGGAAGGGTCTTTTGCATATGTTTTAGTATTGTTTTGAGCGACTTCAGCTTCTGTTTTTTCAAAAGCAATGCAATCTAATTTGGTTTTGTAGGGGACTATGTGTTCGGCAAACTTAACTTTAAGGTCTTTTGATATGGGTTTGGCATCGGGGAGTTTTTGTTTAAAAGGGTCTACTTGTCTTCCATTTTTCCAAAAGCGATAACAAACATGAGGACCAGAGGTATTTCCCGTCATTCCTACCCAACCAATTACATCTCCTTGCTCAACGTACTGTCCAACTTTAACATTTCGTTTTTTCATGTGGAGGTATTGGGTAGAATAGGTGTTGTTGTGTTTTAACGTCACATAATTACCATTTCCCCTTGTATAACTTGATTTTACGACTGTTCCATTTGCTGTTGCCAAAATAGGGGTACCTACTGCTGCGGCAAAATCTGTTCCTTTGTGAGGACGGATACGGTTTCCGTAATAGGCAATTCTTCGTCTTAGGTTGTAGCGTGAAGAAATACGATTGAATTTTAGTGGGCCTTGAAGAAAAGCTCTACGTAAGCTGTTTGCCTGATCGTCAAAATAATCTACGATTCCCTTTTCTGGATTACCTTCATATTCAAAAGCATAGAGAGGTTTTCCATTGTGCTCAAAATATGCTGCTTTGATTCGATCGATCCCAATGGATATGGAATCATCTACAAATTTTTCTGTGTAAATTACCTTAAAGCGATCGCCTTTTTGTAGACGAAAGAAATCGACCGTCCAAGCATACACATCAGAAAGGTAATAGGTCAGTGCTTCATTGATTCCGTTGTCCAGCATCGTCTCATATAGAGAGCTTTCTATGACTCCGGAAGCTTCAAGTTCTACTAAGCGAATCGGTTTTCTGATTTCCTCACCGTAAATACTGTCTTTTAAATGAATCCTGGTATAGGATTGGGGACCTGGATGGTACACGAAAAATTCAGGACTGGGAAGGCTGTCTTTTGAGTAAAACAAACTGTATGGTTTCCCAAGGGTAAGCTTTCGCACGTCTACGGAGTCTTTTATCGCTTGAAGAATCTTATAGACTTGAGGATAGTCGATACCATTGTCTTCAAGAATTTTCCCAAAAGTATCTCCCCGTTTGATTTTTAGTGTTTTGACGTTAAACTCGTTCAAGTCAACACCAAACATTAGATTAGGAACGACCTCTTCAAATTTTTCTTCTTCTGTTTCAGAAGGATTTTGGGTCTCGTTTTGACATCCCAATAGCAATAACAATAACAAAAATGCTAAAGCTCTGTACATAAATTAAGTTTTTTTCAAAGGTCGGAACTTATTTGATTTTAATTTCAAGAGATATTTAAAAGTTATCCTCTTTTTTTTACACTAGTTTACAATGATTTCAAACGGGTGCTTTAAGTTCTTAAAGTTTTCCAGGTCTGCTTTAATAGATCCTACTAAAATGTCTGCCTGTAATCGAACAGGAATTCGGTTTTTATCGTCGGAAACCCATAAAGTGACACTTTCTTGTTCTTCAAAAACCCTTCCAGACTGAACTAGTGGACGAAATTTCAAGCAATTGATTTTACCAAATTTTGATTGAATGACTTCTTTGCCTAAATATTTAAGTTTGAACACATAGTTTTCGTTATCAAAAAACATGTTGATGTCAAAGCTCGAGTTGATGGGCAGTTTATTTTCAGGATAAAAATTCCTTAGATAGTAAAAGGACGAAATCAAGTCTTGTACTCCTTTTTTAGTTGAAAATTCATTGACTTTACCTCTTTTTTTATCGGTTACTATTGCAGTATTACTGTTGTGATCAAATTCAATTTCGATATTTTTAGTATATCCTCCTTCACTGATATCACGGATGAATTTATAAGGAACACCTGAGTTTTCATCAAAGTAGCTTTCGTAATAATCTTCAACTTTAAAGAACCACCTTGCCAAACCGGTCGTTTCTCCAAATCCCTTTGCATGAAAAACCGGAATTGAATTTATGGTGTCACGCTCTAGGGAAAAGCTTGCATAACTCGCATTGAAAGGACCGTAATGGAGTCGTAGCTGAAACCACTCTCCGGCTTTAAAGGATTCCAAAGGAGGAGTTGCAACGTCATAACTGGCTTGACCAAAGGCCAGTTGACCAATAAAAATCAAGAAAATATTCCATCGAGAAATCATGTCCCAAAGATAGGGAATAACCCTGTGAGCCATAAAAATAAAAGCGCTATAAAATTGTTAAAATACTTATTGATTCTTGAGGGCTTCAAAAATCTTTTTGCCTTTTTCATTTCCCAAAAGTTCGATAATTTCATGCTCTTGAGCCTCTTTGATTCTTTTGAATGACTTGAATGAGGCGAGCAGTTTATTTCGAGTGACAGGACCTACGCCTGGCAGAGTATCAAGTTTTGAATTTAAACTTCCTTTGCTTCTTTTTTTTCTGTGAAATGTAATTCCAAAACGATGTGCTTCGTCTCGTGCCCGTTGTAATATTTTTAATGTTTCAGATTTTTTATCGAGATATAAAGGAATGCTGTCGTTTGGAAAGTAAATTTCTTCTAATCTTTTGGCAATTCCTAAAATGGAGATTTTACCCCTTAACCCCAATGCGTCCAAACTTTTAACAGCTGAGGAGAGCTGCCCTTTTCCCCCGTCAATTACGATAAGTTGAGGGAGTGGTTCATCCTCTTCCAAAAGGCGTTTATATCTTCTAAAAACCACTTCTTCCATGGAGGCAAAATCATTAGGTCCCACTACTGTTTTGATGTTGTAGTGTCGGTAGTCTTTCTTGCTGGGTTTTCCATTTTTAAAAACGACACAAGCAGCTACAGGCGTACTTCCTTGAATGTTAGAGTTGTCGAAACATTCAATGTGAATAGGGATTTCTGGCAACCTCAGGTCGGCCTTCATTTGGTTCATTACACGCTTAGTATGTCGATCAGGATCAACGATTTTTATTTGCTTAATACGTTCCATTCGGTGGTATTTTGCATTGCGAAGGGAGAGTTCTACAAGCTTCTTTTTATCACCTTGAAGTGGTTTCAAAACATTTAAAGTATTTCCTAAAGAAATCTTTTCGGATACAAACAGGGTAGTTGCAGTACTCGAAAACAGTTGTCTCAGTTCAATAATACCTAGCTGCAATAATGCTGCATCACTTTCATCAAGTTTTTTCTTAATTTCTAGGGTGTGTGAACGTACAATGGAACCATAGGCTATTTGAAGGTAGTTGACATATCCATAGCTTTCATCAGAAAAGACAGAAAACACATCTACTCGGTTAATTTTAGGGTTTACCACAGTTGATTTGGCTTGAAAATTTTTTAAATCTTCTATTTTCTCTTTTACCCATTGTGCTTTTTCAAAGGCCATTTCCTGTGCATAGGCCTTCATTTGCAATTCAAAAGCTGCAAGAGCTTCTTTAAAGTTGCCTTTTAAAATTTGTCGAATAGAAGTGATGTTTTGTTCGTAACTATTAGCATCAACAGCACCTATGCAAGGAGCGAGACAATTGCCGATATGGTATTCCAGACAAACCTTGTATTTTTTTGCTTGTATTTTTTCGTCGCTTAAATCGAGTGTACAGCTTCTCAAAGGATAGAGTCCTTTGATCAAATCAAATAATGAGCGCACCGTCTTTAAACTGGTAAAAGGACCGTAGTATTCAGATCCATCTTTGATCACTTTACGGGTAAAAAACACACGGGGGAATGGCTCTTTTTTGATACAAATCCAGGGGTAGGTCTTATCATCTTTGAGCATGATGTTGTACCGCGGTTTGTACTTTTTGATCAAATTATTTTCCAAGAGGAGTGCATCCATTTCAGAATCAACCACTACGTGTTCAATAAATGCTATGTTTTTGACAAGTAGCCTTGTTTTGTGGTTTTCCTGAACTTTGTTGAAGTAAGAGCTGACTCTTTTTTTGAGGTTTTTGGCTTTTCCGATGTAGATGATTCTCTTTTCCTTATCCAAATACTGATAGACTCCAGGAACTTCTGGTAAGCTTTTTAGTTGAATTTCAAGAGCATCGGATTTCACAAAACGAAAATATTGATTTTCTTTGGGTCTGTAAACATAGGGAACTTATTTCATCAAATTGGAAGCTTCAAAGGTAACATTGAGAAAGTATTTTTTGACTAAGCGTTTGGAATTAAGTCAGCAGGAAAAGGAGTCTTTTAGCCTAGCTATTGCCAATCATTGTCTTTCACTTCCTGTTTGGGAGATGGAGTATTTCCATCTCTTTTTACCCATAATTACAAAAGGAGAGATCGATACTACTTTTTTATTGACCTTACTTCAGGGAAGAGACAAACAAGTTGTTTTGCCTAAAGTCCAAGGAGACAAACTGCTTCATTTTCTATTGACCGATAGTACAAAATTAAAAAGGAACCAATGGGGTATCCCTGAACCCGAACAAGGACTTAGTGTAAGTCCAGAACAACTTGATGTGGTCTTTATACCCTTACTAGCTTGGGATAAAGAAGGACATCGTGTGGGATATGGAAAAGGATTCTACGACAGTTTTCTTTCGCGTTGTAAGCCCGAAGTTATTAAAATAGGACTTTCCTTTTTTGAAGCGGTGGAGTCTATTACAGACATCCGATCAGAAGATGTGTCCTTGGATTTTTGTGTCACTCCTCTTGGAGTTCAGTCTTTTGTGGCAAGCTAGGTTTGGAAAAGATTTTTTTGTTAAAGACGATTAAAATACCAACTCCCGTACTGATAGAAGTATCAGCTATATTGAATATGTATTGAAAAAAAAGGTAATTTTCTCCTCCCACAACTGGAACCCAGGAGGGCCAAGTCCACTCAACTAAAGGAAACTGCAGCATATCTACTACATGTCCATAAAATAGTGGTGCGTATCCTTTTTCAGGAAAAAGTTGTGCTATTTGACCGTAGCTGTCCGAAAACAATATTCCGTAAAAAACAGAATCAATTATGTTGCCTAAGGCCCCAGCAAAAATCAGGGCCAATGCCCAATTGAGGAGCGTGTTCGTTTGTTTTTTTATGGAGTCCCACAACCAATAGCCCAATCCACTTATGGCGACCAAACGAAAAAGCGTGAGAATTAGCTTTGCGCTGTTTTCGGAAATAAAAGGGATAAAATCATTGAGTTTTGTTCCCATAGCCATTCCTTTATTTTCAACAAAAAGCAACTTAAAAAACCCCCAATCCACAATGGGGGGAACACCATAGCCCGAAAGCGGGTAATGCAGTTTGATGTAAATTTTAGTTCCTTGATCTATTAAAATCAGGACAGTAACTACGACAATTGCCCAGGTAAAATTAAAATATGTTTTTCTAGCTTCCAGAACGTTTTGGCCGCTTTATTTTTGCATGTTTTTTGCCTCTATACTCAATGTGGCATGAGGAACCAAAAACAAACGTTTTTTATTGATCAAATTTCCTGTTACTCGGCAAACTCCATAGGTTTTATTCTCAATACGGATCAATGCATTTTTCAGATCACGTATGAACTTTTCTTGTCGAATGGCAAGTTGAGTATTGGCCTCTTTTGACATAGTTTCGGAACCTTCTTCAAAGGCCTTAAAGGTAGGAGCTGTATCTTCAGTGCCGTTATTTCCATCATTCATGTAGGCACTTCTAAGGAGTTCTAAATCTGCTTTGGCCTTCTCTATTTTTTCTTCTATCAGCGCTTTAAACTCTTGGAGCTCAGCATCTGAATATCTTTTTTTATCGCTCATGAGAATACTTTTTTAATGTGAAGTTCTGTTTTTATATCATCAAATTCAATTGTGGTGCCATTTTCAATAGTGCTAACAAATTCTAATTTTTTAGCGAGGGTTTCGGATAAAATATACTTTCTATTATCAGAAACAGCCTCTTCGAGTTGTTCTTCATTTTTTAACAGAATTTCAATTTGATCAATTACTTCAAGACCACTGTCTTTTCTGTAATTTTGAATTCTATTTACCAGCTCTCTTGCGATTCCTTCTTTTTTCAATTCTGGTGTTAAAGTAATGTCTAAAGCTACCGTCATTCCTGAGCCTTGAGCCACTTGCCAGCCTTCTATATCTTTAAAAAAGAGTTCTACATCAGAGCGTTCTAAAGTAATATTTTTTTCATTGATTTGAACTTCCAGGGTTCCTTTTTCTTCTAATTGAGCAATCTGATCTGATCCCAAATCAGAAATGCATTGAACAACCGACTTTAATTCCTTCCCAAAACGAGGACCTAAAGCTTTAAAATTGGGTCGTACCTCTTTTACCAGCAGTTCATTTGCATCGTCCAGCAATTCAATTTCCTTTACATTTATTTCTCCTTTTAGTTGAGTTGTAATCTGTTCAATACGCAGTCGCTCTTCTTGATTTTTAACAGGGATTATCATTTTTTGTAGGGGCTGTCGCACTTTAATTTGCTCTTTTTTTCTAAGTGAAAGCGCTAGAGAGGTTAAACTTCTAGCTGTATTTACCTGTTCTTCTAATTTGCGATTGATTAAAGCAGGAGTTGCTTGTGGGAAATCTGTAAGGTGAACAGACTGTTTTGCTTGTAGGAAAAGATCCCTGTATAGGCGGTCCATATAGAATGGGGCTACTGGGGCAGCCAATTGGGCTACAACTACTAAACACTCGTGAAGGGTTTGGTAGGCTGCAATTTTATCAGAACCGTATTCACCTTTCCAAAAGCGTCTTCTGCCTAAACGCACGTACCAGTTGCTCAGTTTCTCTTGAACAAAATCCGAGATTGCTCTACAGGCTTTTGTAGGTTCATAGTCTTCGTATGCAGCATCAACCGTTTGGATCAGACTGTGGAGTTCAGAAAGAATCCATTGGTCTAGTTCCGTCCTTTGATCTAGAGGAATGTTTTTTTCTTTATCCGGATCAAATCCGTCAATATTGGAATAAAGACTGAAGAAAGAGTAGGTGTTGTAAAGTGTACCAAAAAATTTTCTCTGTACTTCAGCGATACCTTCAATATCAAATTTTAGGTTATCCCAAGGGTTTGCATTTGAGATCATGTACCATCTTGTTGCATCTGGTCCATACTGATCAAGTGTTTTAAAAGGGTCTACAGCATTTCCTAACCTTTTGGACATTTTTTGTCCGACTTTATCTAATACAAGTCCGTTTGAAACGACATTTTTATAGGCTTTTTGACCAAATACTAGAGTTGCAATTGCGTGAAGTGTGTAAAACCATCCTCTGGTTTGATCTACTCCCTCTGCGATATAATCTGCAGGAAAACGATGACCTCCATCTATTAGTTCTTTGTTTTCAAAGGGATAGTGCCATTGGGCGTAGGGCATTGCTCCAGAATCAAACCAAACATCGATTAAGTCGGGTTCTCTATACATAGGTTTTCCTTTTGAACTACAGAGAACAATTTGATCTACAACATTTTTATGTAGATCAACACGCTCGTAATTTTGGTCTGAAAAGTTTCCAGATTGAAATTCTTTAAAAGGGTGTTCCTTCATCAAACCTTTTTCAATGGCTTGTTCTATTTCTTCAGAGAGCTCAGCAATGGAGCCAATGACTTTGGTTTCATCACCTTCTTCAGTTCTCCAAACAGGCAAGGGAATCCCCCAAAAACGGGAGCGGGAAAGGTTCCAATCGTTTGCGTTTGCTAGCCAATTTCCAAAGCGTCCTTCCCCAGTAGATTTAGGTTTCCAATTGATTTCCTGGTTCAATGAGCTCATTTGATCTCTAACTTCAGTAACTTTTATAAACCAGGAGTCCAGAGGGTAGTATAAAATAGGCTTATCTGTTCTCCAGCAGTTTGGATAGGAGTGGACGTATTTTTCTACTTTAAAGGCCTTATTTTCCTCTTTGAGCTGTATGGCGATTTCCACATCTGTTGACCGTTCTGGGGCACTTCCTTCGGGATAGTATTCATTTTTGACAAAACGCCCACCAAGAGGACCTACTTCTTTGCGAAAACGCCCCTGTAAATCAACCAATGGAACTTTGTTTCCATTTTCGTCAAGTACTAAAAGAGGGGGTACTTCCGGTTGTGCTTCTTTTGCTACTTTAGCATCATCTGCTCCAAAGGTAGGTGCAGTATGTACAATCCCTGTACCGTCTTCTGTGGTTACAAAATCACCGGTAATGACACGAAATGCATTTTCTGGATGTTCCAATGGTAAGGGAGAGGCTTCCCAGAGTTGTTCGTATCGAATGCCTACTAAATCCGCTCCTTTTAATTCCTGTTCTACACGGTAAGGAATTTTTTTATCTCCTGGGTTATAATCGTGCAAGACCTCTGAAGGTTCGTAGGTCTTACCAAATTGTTTATTTAGAAGTTCTTTTGCAAGAAGAACTCTTTGTGGTGAAAAAGTATATTGGTTAAAAGTCCTTACCACAACATAATCGATGTTCTTACCTACTGTCAATGCTGTATTGGACGGAAGTGTCCAAGGAGTGGTAGTCCATGCAAGTAGGTAGAGCGGTAGCGGATCTTTAAGAACCTCTGGAAGACTGGCATCAAGGGTTTTGAATTGAGCAGTAACTGTGGTATCAGTCACATCTTGATACGTTCCCGGTTGATTGAGTTCATGTGAGCTCAGCCCTGTTCCTGCCATTGGAGAATACGGTTGAATGGTATACCCCTTGTAAAGCAGTCCTTTATCGTAGATCTGTTTGAGTAACCACCATACCGTCTCCATATATTTAGATGTATATGTGATATAGGGGTCTTCCATGTCTACCCAATAACCAATGCGTTCTGTCAATTCGTTCCACACATCTGTGTAGCGCATGACGGCCTTTTTACAAGCGAGATTGTACTCTTCTACAGAAATTGTTTTTCCGATAGCATCTTTTGTGATTCCGAGTTCTTTCTCAACTCCAAGTTCTATAGGTAACCCATGAGTGTCCCAGCCTGCTTTTCTGTAAACTTGGTAGCCTTTTTGAGTCTTGTAGCGACAAAAGATGTCTTTAATCGCTCTAGCCATAACGTGGTGTATTCCTGGCATACCATTTGCAGAAGGGGGACCTTCATAAAAAACAAAAGGAGGACAGCCAGCTCGAAGACTAATGCTTTTGGAAAAGGTGTCATTTTTTTTCCAATCAGCAAGAATTTCTTTTGCTGTAGCGGGTAAATCCAGTCCTTTGTATTCTTTAAATTTCACTTTTTATGTGATTATAGTTACTGCTCGATTCAACTGATAAAGGAATTTCTTTTGTTTTTTGAATCAAGTGCGAAAGTAATTAATTTCAATTAAAAAAGAATGGAGCTATAGTGATGGATTTTGATTTGTGGTTCAGGAACTTAAAATTCAATATTGAGACCTGCTTTTAAATTTCTCCCTGGAGCGGAAATTCCTGATGCAAATGTTCGATAATGCACATCAAAAATATTGTCTAAACCAAGTCGAATTATCAGTTGTTTGTTCCATTGATATTGTGCCAAAAAAGACAACTCCGTCCAAGCAGGTGTCCCAGCAAAAACTCCTAAAGACTCCGATAGTAAAGGAGTTTCCTCAAGACCGTCTTCTCCACCAAAACTATAGTCCTTTGGATCTTTACTGCCACTAAATTGGTAGAAAAGCCTTGCAAACCAGGCTTCTTTTTGATAGGTGAGCTTTACTGTCCCAAAAGTTGGAGAAATAGAGGGTAAGGGACCGTAACGCTCGCTTTTAATCGCATGAATAAGATTGAGATCACCACTAAAGTTAAGGTGTTCTGAAAAAGAAATTCTTCCATCAATAGAAGCGCCAATGAGGTAACGATTCCCCAAGTTGTTATTTGCAAAAGTTTCTACTTCTTCTCCGTTGTATTCTATCGTTTTAGGATTTGGAGTACTGCGGTCAGCAAAAATCACATAGGCATCCCGACCAATATGTCTTGAAATAAGCGTGGAAAAGCCACGAACAGAAAAATAATTTTTAGGTTGGTTTAAATACCGTGTAACTCCAAGTTCAAAATTGTAGGCATATTCTGGAAAAAGCATTGGGTTGGGAACGACAAGTATCCCTTTACTTTCTCTTATTTTTCCAACATCGTCGATGTTTGGGTTTCTAAATCCATTGGAAATAATACTACTCCACTGAGTTTTGAAATTGGGACGGTAAGTGAGTGCGAGTGTGCCAGTTAGAGCTTCGGAGTCCAATCTGACTTGGGAAAGCAAAGCATTAATGTTGTAATACTCTTTCCATGCTCCTTTAAGGTGGGTGCTGCTTAGTCGGAGTCCTCCGTTTAAAGAGAGTTGATCATTAAAATCCCAAATCCAGTTTAAGTAAACCGCATAACTCGCATAGGAGCTTCCTTTGCTCGGGTATCGAGTTGCAATTGGGAGTTTGTCTGTAAATCCAACAAGGGTATTTTGTTGTAGTATTAAATTTTGTTTATAGGCAAGAGAGCCGACTTGGTTGTACACACCTTCAAAACCGTAAGAAAAAGAATGCTCCTGTTCCAATTGAAATTCAAAGTCAGCATTGAGATTAAAAACACCTACCTTTTCGATTTGGTAGTTGCGCGTCAAACTATTGAATGCCCTTTCTATTCTAGACTCTTCAAACCTTTGATGGGCAAAGGTTATTTTTCCTGAGTTGAGGTATTTTTTTTCTGGGAAAAGCTTTAGCTGTGGAGAAATTAAAAAGCGCTTTTGTGGTCCGTAATACCATTCTGCAAAGCGTAGTGAACCATTGCGTTCCTCAACCAGTTTGTCGTATCTGGAGATGTCTGAAGAGTTAGAATATTGCAGATTAAGCACAAATTGATTTTGGTCATTCAATTGAACAAGAAATTTTTGTAAAAAATCTATTTGACTATAGCCTGTATTTTTTTGGATTAAAGGATTGTCGTTTATCAAAGGTGTAGGGCTGTATCTGTTTCGGTTATTAGCAGAATAGTAGGGAGTGAGCCCCCAATCTGTAAATCCATGTCGTGTGTTTTTTCCCATTCGAAGATCCCCAAAGTTAGAATGACTCAAACTTGATAAACTGGCCCATTTTTTAAAGCTAAATTCCGAAGAGAGCGAATTGATGGTAGCCAGGTTTGCAGAGGAAAAATCAGTTGAAAATTGAGTTTTTACTTTATTTTCACTGTTGATTAAAGGATTTCGAGTGTAATAATGCACTACTCCTCCCAATGCATCGGATCCATAGCCTACAGAAGATGAGCCATAAACAACCTCTACTCGTTCAATAATATTGGGATGTACCGTAATCGCATTTTGCAAGTGACCACTTCTAAAAATAGCGTTGTTCAGACGGACTCCATCTACAACCAGCAGGATGCGGTTGGCTTCAAACCCTCTAATTACAGGACTACCTCCTCCACCTTGTGATTTTTGAATGCGTACACCCGGACTTAAGGCTATTAAATCTGCTCCAGAGGAAGGGCGTAAGTTTAGAATGTCTTTTGAGGAAATAATGTTTACTTTTTCAGCAATCTGTTTTCTTTTTGAGGCGCTTCTGGCTACAGAAAGGATTATTTCGTCTAAGGTTTGGTCCTTTGGATTCAGTTCAAATTGAAAAAGCTCTGATATATTATCGAATTCAACGACAAAGCTGCGGTTTTCATAGCCATAAAATTGAACGTTTATCGTTTCCCCTTTTTCAAAAAGAGAAAGGTCTGCGATACCCTCTGCATCAGTAAGTGTAGCTCTTGATTTTGAAGTGTTGTAAAGAGCAACACCTTCTAGAGGAAATGTTGATATTGCGTCAACTACTTTTATTTCTTGACCCAATCCTAAATTGAAGCAAAAGAGAAATAAGAATGCGCTAAGATGTCTTAAAAATTTCATTCAGAACATCTGTTGATTTAGGCGGTTTAAACTGTTGTAAATGTAGTTGGTAATAGGTTACGACGCTTTTCAGGAAACTACTTTTATGTTCCTTTAAAATTTTGATTCCATTTAATTTATCAAAATTCGTGCCTAAAAGCTGAATCCAAAAACTTTTTATGGGGTCCTCAACAGTGTTTGGTTGATTTTTTTCATAAGACATACAACCGGACTCAAGATCAAAATAGGGAGCTGTAGCAGGAGTCAAGTTGGGATAAAATCCAATGAATTGCGTTAAATCGAGCATCATTTTGATGTGGAATAAACCAATTTCAGAGTGTTGGTCCAGCCATAGGATACTTTTTTTTAGGAAATTAAATAGGGCAGGATTGGGTTCTTGTTCTTCACGGCCAACTTGTTGTAATACTTCTGCCAAGAAAAATACCAAGGCTTTTTTACGCAAATCAAAAGGAATTGTCGAGTAGGGATAAAGCAATTTTGCTTCTTTGATGTAGCCAATTTTACCCTCTTTGTTTTTAGGAGCCTTTAGTTCTAATAAGGCTAGAGGCTCGAATAATGATTTGGAAAGAGGTTTTTTTCCTTTCGATAAAATCCCTTTAAGCATGTAGCTCTGCAGACCGTATTCAAGGGTGAAGCAGTTTGTGATAAGGCTTGTCTCTCCATATTTTATGACACTGAGAACCAGTGCGTGAATTGTATCTTGAACCACAGAATTAAACAACTCCTTGTGCAAGCATAGCATCTGCTACTTTTACAAAACCTGCAATGTTAGCTCCTTTAATATAGTTGATGTACTCTTTTTCTTTTCCGTATTCAACACAAGAATTGTGAATGTCTTTCATAATTGCTTTCAAGCGTTGATCAACTTCCTCTCTTGTCCAGCTGTAGCGCAAAGAGTTTTGTGCCATTTCTAGACCAGAAACAGCTACTCCTCCTGCGTTGGAAGCCTTACCAGGAGCAAACAACACTTTGTTGGATAAAAATACTTCAATAGCTTGTGGTGTGCTAGGCATGTTGGCCCCCTCTCCCACACAAATACATCCGTTTTTAACCAACAGCATGGCATCTTTTTCTAGCAACTCATTTTGAGTCGCACAGGGTAAAGCAATATGACAAGGCACCTCCCATGGGGTTTTACCTTGGTGAAAAGTAGCCTTAGGATAAGCATTTAAATAGTCACTTATACGCCCTCTTTTCACATTTTTAAGTTCCATGATAAAGGCCAATTTTTCTCTATCAATTCCCTCTGAATCGTAGATATAACCTGAGGAATCTGAAAGAGTATGGACGGTAGCACCCAGGTCTAAGCATTTTTCAGCTGCGTATTGGGCCACATTTCCTGATCCCGAAATACACACTTTTTTTCCTTCCAGACTGTCGCTATTGTAGTTTAACATTTCTTGAGTGAAATAGACCACACCATAGCCTGTAGCTTCTGGACGAATAAGAGATCCTCCCCAACTCACCCCTTTTCCTGTCAATACCCCGGTAAATTCATTTTTAAGTCGTTTGTATTGACCAAACAAATAACCAATTTCTCTACTTCCTACCCCTATGTCCCCCGCTGGAATATCTCTGTTGGGGCCAATATGTCGGAACAACTCAGTCATAAAACTTTGACAAAAACGCATGATTTCGGTATCGGATTTTCCCTTGGGATCAAAATCAGAACCTCCCTTACCGCCACCCATAGGAAGGGTAGTTAAACTGTTTTTAAAAGTTTGTTCAAAGGCCAAAAACTTTAAGACGCTTAAATTTACACTGGGATGAAAACGCAAACCTCCTTTGTAAGGCCCTATTGCTGAGTTCATTTCGATACGGTATCCTCTATTGACCTGAATTTCTTCTTTATCGTCAATCCACGCAACTCGAAAGGAAACTACACGCTCTGGTTCTGCAATACGCAATAAAATATTCTGTCCGTAATAAATGTCATGCTGAACGATGTAAGGGATTACAGTCTCTGCAACCTCTGTTACAGCTTGCATGAACTCAGGTTCGTTCTGATTTCTTGCATTGACCTCATTGATGAATTGAGAAATAATGTCTTTCATAACGCGATAAATCTTTCAATCGAAGATATATTCTTTTTTTAAAAAAGTACTTTTAAAAAAGAAAATTAACAAGGTTTTCTACCTTGGTAAGTTGCGTTACTTTAATTGTTTTTTGACTTCCACTGTGTTTGGCATAATGAGAAATCACAACACCCTCAAATCCAAGTTTTTCTGCTTCTTGAATGCGTTGATCTACTTTTGCTATGGGTCTAATTTCACCAGAAAGACCAATTTCTGCTGCAAAACAAAGCTGCTGTGGAATGGGTACGTCGTGATAACTAGAGAGTATTGCTGCAATTACTGCAAGATCTAATGCGGGATCTTCTATGGTCAAACCACCTGTGATATTGATAAAAACATCCTTACTTGCCAAAGCAAAACCAGCTCTTTTTTCTAATACAGCCAGGAGCATGTTGAGACGTTTGGAGTTGAAACCGGTACTACTTCTCTGGGGAGTTCCATATACGGCAGTGCTAACAAGTGCTTGAACCTCTATCATAAGGGGACGCACCCCTTCTACAGTTGCTGCTATAGCATGTCCACTTAAGGAATTTTCCTTTTCCGAAATTAATACCTCACTGGGGTTGGCTACTTGTCGAAGCCCTTGAGACATCATCTCATAGATTCCTATTTCAGAGGTAGCACCAAATCGGTTTTTTTGAGCTCTTAAAATTCTGTACAAATGATTTCTATCCCCTTCAAACTGTAGGACAGTATCTACCATATGTTCCAAAATTTTGGGCCCTGCAATGGCCCCATCTTTTGTAATGTGTCCCACTAGAACAACTGGGACATCGGTGGTTTTGGCATATTGAATTAATTCTGCTGTAGTTGTTCTTATTTGAGAAACACTACCCGCACCACTTTCAATATGATTGGTGTGAAGAGTTTGAATAGAGTCAATGATTAAGAGTTCGGGCTGTACTTTTTGAATTTGTTGGAAGATTTGTTGGGTTTGAGTTTCACTTAAAACATAACAGTTGTCTTGTTTTAGTCCCATTCGAGTTGCTCGAAGTTTGATTTGTTGTTGACTTTCTTCACCAGAAACGTACAGTACTTTTTTTTGCAGCTGAAGAGCCAGTTGAAGTAAAAGTGTAGATTTTCCTATTCCTGGTTCTCCTCCTAAAAGTACGACTGCCCCAGGAACTAGTCCTCCTCCAAGAACACGATCCAATTCCTCGTCTCCTGTTTTTATTCTTGGGAGAGCACTTACTTCAATAGCATCCATTCGCAATGGGCTTGCTGTTTTTGAACCTCCACTTGGCTCCCAGCCCATAGCGGGTTCTTTAGTAACAACTTCTTCTACTATAGTATTCCACTCCTTGCATCCATGACATTGTCCCTGCCATTGGGTATGTGGAGTGCCGCAATTTTGACAAAAAAAAGTCTTTTTAACTTTTGCCATATACTTGCAAAGGGATTATTTTTTGCGATTAACTAAAGGTAGTATAAAAAAAGAAAGACTACCAAAGACTAAAATCATAAGTGTCTGTGAACTCCACATAATCCAACCAAAAGCAAGACCGGATTCGTTGGAAATTCCAAAAGCAGAAAGCATTAAGGCTACAGAAAAAGGGTAAATACCAATACCTCCATTGGTTGCAGAAATGGTTAGGCCTCCTATTACAAAAGCAGGTAGCAAGGCATTGATTCCCAGACTAGTTGTTTCAGGAACGGTCCATTTGATGGCATAGAACATAGCCAAGTACATAAACCAAATGAACAAAGTGTGCACAATAAATGCTCCTTTATTTTGCATGGATCGTATACTGAGTATTCCTTCTGCCAGTCCTTTTAGAAAGGTTTTGATTCGTAAAATTAAGGGAGATTGATTTTTTTTGAAAAGTGCGCGAAGTGCTATAAAAGAGAATGAAACAAACAACAATCCTAAAACGAGAAGAGAAGGAGAGATTTGTTTTTCTTTCAGGGCGGTTAAGATTAGATCGTACTGAAGTGAAAGCGACAAGAGAATAAAGCACATAAGTAAAATGAGGTCAACTAAACGTTCAGCTATGATGGTTCCGAAAAGTTTTTCAAAAGGAATTTTTTCATAGGAACTCATGGTGGTTGCTCGCAACAGTTCTCCAGATCTTGGGATGCCTAAATTTGCAATATAAGCTATCAACACAGAGAGCACAGCATTGATGAATCTTGGACGATACCCTAAAGGGGCGAGTAAGAATTTCCATCTGTAGGCTCTGGAAAGATGACTTAATATACCAAAGAAGACCGAAAGCATGATAAAACGAAAATCAGCTTTTTTAATATAACTCAAGATGAGTTGCTGTTCTTCCTTTGTTGTAGTGCTGACTGTTAAATAGATAAAAAAGACCCCTATTGCGAGCGGTATTAAAACTTTGAAAGCGGATTTTAAATTTTTCAAAGCCTCAATCTAGTTGGTTGGTATTTTCGTTTGGGAAAACTAGTGTAGGTTTAAACTTTTTAGCTTCATCAATACTCATTTGCGCATAGGAGATGATTATGATTAAGTCGCCTTTTTGAACTTTTCTGGCTGCAGGTCCGTTCAAAGTAACCTCACCACTTCCTTCCCTGCCTTCTATGACATAGGTTTCCAGACGTTCTCCATTATTGACATTAACAATTTGTACTTTTTCACCAACGGTGAGGTTTGCCGCATCAATTAGTTTTTTGTCAAGAGTGATACTGCCGATGTAATTTAAATCTGCATCAGTAACAGAGACACGATGTATTTTTGACTTTAGGACTTCTATTAACATGGGTGCAAAGGTATTATATTCTGCCCAATTCAACAGTATCTATCAGTCTGGTTTTTCCTGCAAAAACAGCTGTAAAAAAACGATATTTTTTACCCTTTTCAAGTGTGGTAACTGGAACTAAATTTTCTGTTTCGGCTACACAAAAATATTCCACCTTTAATTCATCTGATTGTTCCAACTCTTTTTTGAAATAGAGTTCCATTTGTGAAACATCTGAAGTAAATGCATTTTTTTTGAGGCTTTCTAAAGTTTGATAAATCAAAGGTGCTGCCTGTCTTTGTATAGTTGTCAACAATTGGTTTCTAGAGCTCATTGCAAGACCGTCTTTTTCCCTTACCGTAGGGCACTCTACTATGCTAAGACTTAATTTTTTTTGCTTGACTAAGGCCCGAATCACTTGAAGTTGTTGAAAATCTTTTTCTCCAAAATAAGCTTTTGTAGGAGTGGTTTTTTTAAAGAGCAATTCAACTACTGTAGCAACACCATCATAATGTCCAGGGCGGAAAGCTCCCTCCATATGTTTTGTAAGTGTACCAAAATCGTAACTTTTTTTAAAAAAACCAGAGGGATACATTTCTTGATTTGAAGGAGAGTAAACAAGAAGCTGTTTATGAAAGGGTTCTAGTAATTGTAGGTCTTTTTCTAAAGTAACGGGATACTTTTCCAGATCTTCGGTGTTGTTAAACTGAGTAGGATTGATGTAGATACTGACCACCACCCATTTGTTTTCTTTACAGGCTTTCTCAACAAGGGCTAAATGTCCTAGATGTAAGGCACCCATGGTGGGGACCAAACCCACTGTTTGGGATTGCGACTTTAGACACGAGGAAAGCTCCTCAGCAGTAGTAAATACCAACATTTAGCAATTCATTAACGCGGCTAAAGTAGGCAGTTTTTAAGGATATGTCTATTAATTTTGTATTTTTGCAGAACTTTTCCCTTAGGAAAAAACTATGAAAGACAAGAAAATACTTATCATTTCTTCAGAGGTAGTTCCCTATTTACCCCAAACGGAACAAGCCGTAAAATCATTTCAGATACCCAAATCAATAAATGAGAATGGAGGTCAAACACGTATTTTTATGCCTCGTTACGGTCTTATCAATGAGAGAAGACATCAATTGCACGAGGTAATTCGACTATCAGGAATGAATTTGGTGATTAATGATATGGATATGCCTTTAATCATAAAAGTAGCTTCAATCCCCAAAGAAAGAATGCAAGTTTACTTTATTGATAATGAGGAGTACTTCAAACGCAAGGCCATGCTCCACGACTCTGAAGGCAAAATCTTTAAGGACAACGATGAACGGATGATCTTTTTCACTAAAGGAGTGGTCGAAACTGTAAAAAAGTTGAACTGGTCACCCGATGTGATTCATCTACACGGTTGGTTTACATCCCTATTTCCATTGTATTTGAAGTCTTATTATGAGGACGAACCCTTATTTGCAGAAAGCAAGATAGTGAGCTCCTTATATGAACCTGATTTTGAAGGAGAAGTTTCTAAGGAATTATTTGATAAAGTGGCATTTGATAAAATTGACGAAGCCCACTTAAAAGAATTGAAAAAAGCCAATTTTGAAGCTCTAGCAAAAACGGTCATTACACATTCTGATGGATTGATAATGGCCTCAGATAAGTTGCCAAAAACGGTAGTCGAACAAGTCAAAAACAGTAATAAACCACAGTTAGATTTTTCTGAGTCACAAGACGAGGAAGCATATATTGATTTTTATACTAATAAAATTTAATAGTAAAAACTTGTGAAACAACACTCTTTCCCGAATATAGTGAGTCTACTCACGCTCCTAATCATCACTTCTTGTAGTCAAGATTATTATCCCGTTGGGATAGATTTATTTTCTGATCAAATTCTCAAAACAGAAACAGAAGCTATTCCAGTTTTTGCTTACCAAGAGAGTGTGGAAAAAGTACAGTCTAATGTCCAACCTCTCGCCCAATTAGGTAAAATAAATCATCCTGTTTTTGGTACTTCAGAAGCCAGTATCATTACCCAGTTATCTATAGGACAAGATCTGAGTTTTGGAAATTTAAGACAAACCTTTGAAGATGCTGGAGATCCTGATGACCCCAGTATTATTCAGGAAAACGAAACGGTTAAAGAAGTTTATCTTGAAATCCCCTTTTTTTCTAATACAGACGATGCGGATAATGATGGGGTTATTGATTCTCTAGATGCTGACCCTAATGATCCCAACAGTAACTCGGATAATGATGAACTTTCAGATATTTTTGAGCTTCAAGCGGGGTTAAACCCCTTGAGCTCTGATAGTGATGGAGATGGTATTTTAGACCACAATGATGATGATAACAGCTCTTATGATAGTGAAAGCAAGAATTATCAAATTGACTCGATCTACGGAAACCGTCAGACCCAATTTAATCTTCAAGTTCATGAATTGACTTATTATCTCAATACTCTTGATTCTCAAAATAATTTTGAAACGGCACAAATATTTTATTCCAATCGCGATTATTATGAAGAAGGCTTTGTAGGGGCTACCCTTTACGATGCTCCAACTACATTGGATTTTAATGAAATTCGATTTTATTTCTCTGAAGACGATCCAGACACCCCAGATATAGACGAAACAACTGAGGTAGAAACAAGGCTTTCGCCTCGTCTTCGAATACCTTTAGATACTAATTTTTTTCAAAAACGCCTTTTTGACATTGAAGGTTCAGAGGCCTTGTTAGGTGATGCTGCCTATCAACAAATCATGAGAGGATTCATCATTAGAGGAGAACAATTTTCGGATGACTTGTACATGCTTTTAGACATTCAAAATGCTGAAGTTAAAATTGTATATGAGTTTGATGACTACAATACTCAAGGTACTATAGACGATTTAACAGACGATACTATAGAAAAGGCAGAAAGGGAACTCGTTTTGAGGTTAGGGGGAAATAGAATTAACACCTTGAAAAACTCTGCTTTTAATAGCGCAATCGAACAACGACTTGCTGCATCAAAAAATAATGAACCAGTGGACAGGCTTTTTATTCAAAGTAGTAGGTTGCACGGAAAGATCCGTTTATTCTCTGGTGACAATCCAGATATTAATGAAACACTGGAAGCTATTCGCAGTCAATCTCTTTTGATAAATGAAGCCAACTTATTGTTATATATCGACCCTGAATTAACCCTCTCAGAGTCTTTAACTGCACAGCGACTGTACCTTTTTAATTTTAAAAACGGAGCTCCTTTAATCGATTACTTCAGTGACGGCTCTGTTTCAAATTTTGGTACTAATGCAAACAAACGTCTTTTTGGAGGAATTTTAGAGTTCGATGACAGCGGGAAACCCTATCGTTATAAATTTAACTTGACTAACCACGTTTCCAACATTGTTAGAAACGACTCATTGAATTACGATTTAGGAATTGTAGTTTCTGCAAATATTGAAGATTCTGCTGTGATTCGAGCACAAAACCAGGTCGGTCTAGAGGAGATAAAATATCCTTTAGCTGCTACCCTCAATCCCTTGGGAACAGTACTAGTTGGTTCTCATCCCAACAGTGCGATTGAAGATAAAAGAATAAGGCTTGAATTAGTTTATTCTTCTTATTAAAAAAGGAAGCTCCACAGGTAGTAACCTATTAATACTACTACCAATCCTACTACACCTTGTATAAAAGTTCCAACGGTGTGGGTTCTATACGCTGTTTTGACATCCATTCCACTCATCTGAGAAACGATCCAAAAGTAGGAGTCATTTGCATGAGATATAGTCATAGAGCCTACCCCTAGAGACATTATAACCCAAACCTTACCCATTTCACTATCCAATTGCAATAAAGGGAGTAAAGGAAAAACGATAGAAGAAGTAGTAATAATTGCAACAGTAGAAGACCCCTGTGCTGTTTTGAGCAAGGCAGCAATTAGGAAGGGGATTACAATGCCTAAAGCGTCATAAGAGGACAGGCTTTGAGCGATATTTTGTAGCGGAATAGTTTGGATAATACTTCCCAAAGCACCACCCATTCCGGTAATAATTAGAATAGGAGCAGCTTGTTTGATTCCTTTGTTTAAACTAGTATTAACAAAATCTTTTCGTTGAGTTCGCGCCAGACGGAAGGCAAACAGCATGCCTACTGCCAATGCAAATGTGGGCTGTGTTAAAAGAAGAATGAAATCAAAAAAGGCCCCTTTAAAAGGAATAAATTTAATTACTGCACCTAGACCCATAAGAGCTATTGGGATAAGAATAGGAAGTAATGCAGATTTAAAATCTGGAAGTGATTTTATAGACTTCTCTTCATTTGTTTCATGGGATATTTGTTCCGATTGTGTAGGGTGCTTTTTGATGAGGTAGTGGCCATAGGCTCCTCCCACTATAATTAAGATTAATGCAATGGAAGCCCCCACCACAATTAACAACAAAAGATTTTCTAACTCAAGATTGGACGCTGCAGCCAAAGGACCAGGAGTTGGTGGGACTAACACATGAGGTGCAAATAAACCTGTTGATAATGCCACGGTTAAGCCCACCAAAGGGGTTTTAGTTTGACGAGATAAGGTTTTATTGAGGTGCGATAATATGACAAAAGCTGCGTCACAGAATACGGGAATAGAAACGATATATCCAATGAAACTAATAGCATAAGGCAAAGGCAAACGCCCCAGATAGCGCAACACACCTTGAGCAATAGCTAATGTCCCTTTAGATTCTTCAAGAGAAACACCTATTACTGTTCCAAAAAGAATAAGCAAGCCTATGTTTTGAATTATTTTACCCAAACCCTGCTGAATGAGTTTAAGTGTTTCAACAGGGGTTATCCCAAGTAAAAAGCCTAGAAACAACGCTCCGCTGAACAGTACCAAAAAGGGATGTATTTTCAATCGGGACGTTCCGATAACAATCCATATAATGACAACAAGGATGCTTAATAATGAGAAGGCCATGTGCTATATAACTTATGAATGATTAATCTACTGTTTTCTAAACTTTAATTTTTGAACCAAAGCATTCATGATAATTGGTGCATGTTCGCGAGAGTTTTCAATAAACCATTTGTTTGTTTTATATCCACCACAAACCACCCCAGCTAGAAACACATTATCAGCTTCAGACTCCATCGTTTCGGGATTATAAATAGGGGTCTTGAACTCATCTTTTTGAAAACCTACACCTAATTCCTCAAGTAGTTCAAAATTGGGTTCATAGCCGGTCATGGCTAATACAAAGTCATTGGGAAGGGTGTGTGTGCCCGTATCGTCCTCTATTTGAATATTGTTTTCTTCTATTGCAATGATAGAAGCACCAAAAAAGGCTTTAATACTTCCTTCTTTAATTCTATTGACGATATCAGGACGTGCCCAATACTTTACGTTGGTCCCGATTTCTTGTTCACGAATAATCATAGTGACACTTTTTGCACCTTTCCGAAATGTCTCTAAGGCAACATCTACGGCAGAGTTTGCAGCACCTACAACTGCCAAATCCATTCCAAAATAAGGATGGGCCTCTGAATAATAATGCTTAACTTTTGGGAGCTCCTCTCCTGGAACATTCAAAAGAAAAGGGCGATCGTAAAAACCAGTAGCAATCACTAGCGCTTTAGACTGGTAGTTTCCTTTTGTTGTGGCCACAACAAAATATTCTTCTTTTTTCTGAATACGCACAATAGCTTCGTACAACTTTATGTTGAGTTTCCAGTGGGAGGCAACTCTTCTATAGTATTCCAAAGCTTCTGAGCGAGTGGGTTTTGGGTTGTGAGAAATAAAGGGAACCCCACCTATTTCTAATTTATCTGATGTAGAAAAAAAAGTCATGTTTAAGGGGTAGTGATAGAGTGAATTAACTAAGGTTCCCTTATCAAGGATTAAATATTTAAGACCTTTTTCTTGCGCTTCTATTCCACATGCTAAACCGATGGGTCCCGCTCCTATTATTATGACATCTTGCATAAGGCTAAGGTAGTGATCTTTTGTAAATGGGCTTAACAATAGAAATTATCTATTAAAAAATAAAATATAATATATATAAAATATTAAAAATACGATATCGCCTAGTTTAATTAATGTGAAATCTAAAATATATAAGAAAAATATATTATAAAACGTATTACGATAGTTTTAAACTTTGCCTTAAAAATAAAGTAGAAACACAAAGGAGTAAATAGGCTGTCATTATTGAGTTTCCAAAGAGATACGCAATTAAAACTGCAGTAGATAACCACCAAATTGGAAAGAAGAAAACACCCATAGCGTATTTCATTGAACTGATAAATACCACGTCTTTAAATAGTCTTGTTACTTTTTTTGTTATCCATAAAGGGATGAAATTGGGAATACTAAATACAAAAGCAAAAAAGCGTCGCCATTTATTAAGTGGCCTTCTTTTGGGGAGCGTTTCTGGCGCAGTTGCTAATGTAGTTTTTAAATCTTCAAATTCCATTTGTGTACTCAGCCGGTTGATACGTTCTTTTTGTTTTAAGTAAGAGGAGGTATTGTCGGGCAGCCACAAGCATTGCTTCATTCGCTCTTGAAGGGCTTCTCTTATGGTATTGATTGTTTCAGCATCTGTAAGTTTCTTGTCGAGGTATTTCGAGATCAACAAAGGAGAGCCAAAAACAAGATGCAAAGTACAACGTGGCTGTCTGTGATGACCATAGTTGATGCCTACAGGTTGAATATAAATTTTTTTAGAAGGGTTTTTTTGTTGCGCCTGAAAAGCCAAGCGACTGCTTCCTTTGGAAAGGTTTTTCAGATAATATTCATCGTGGTGCCCCCCTTCGGAAAACATCAATAAAAAGTTGCCTGAACCCAGTAGGTCAAAACATTTTTCAAAAATAGCATCATTCTTTTTCAGGTTGCTGTATCCGTTTCTCATGCGGTACACAGGAAGCATCTGAAAGGCATCTAAGAACCACTGAAGAGGTCCCCCAAAAACATCGCTTCTGGTAAGTGAAGTCATTTTTCTTGGGGTCATAGAACCGATCAGTAAAGGATCTAAAAATGCGCCTTGATGATTGGGAGAGAAAAGCACACCTCCATCTTTAGGAATGTTTTCATAACCATAGACTTTGACCGTTCTGAAATAAAACCGGTTGTAATACCTCAATAGGTGTTTCAGAAAGAAGTAAAGTAGATTTTTCAATGAATAAATGTTGAAAGACGCGTAAATTCAATTTGTCAATCAGTAAACCTAACAATTTTTTTTAAAAGATCAGTAGGATTTAAGAAAGGGTGAAATGGGTCTGTTTTATGTATTAATGTGACTAAGTCTTGCACAAAAATTTACTTTTAGAAAAAAATAATAGTAACTTACTCCCTGGTTCAAGAAAATAAACCGAGAAACATCCCAAATTTTACTGAATTGCTTGATGTATTTGTGATCAACTAAATGATAATAAAAAAAATATGAAAACAAAGAATGTAATTACTAAGGGCTTTTATTTGCTTATTATTTTGTTAGCGAATATCGCTTTTGCACAGACATCAATCTCCGGAACGGTAGTCGATGCTGAAACACAGGAAGCAATACCTGGAGCAAATGTTATTGTAGTCGGTTCAAATACCGGTGCAGTAGCAGATTTTGATGGAAAATTTTCCATCAATACATCCGCTGACCTACCTCTTACAATAGAAGTCAGTTATATCGGATTTGGCTCTAAAACAATAGAGGTGACAAGTGCTGATCAAGCTATAATGGTAGCATTGGAATACGGGCAAAACCTTAATGAGGTAGTGATTTCTGCCTCAAGAAGATCAGAGAAAATTTTGGATGCACCTGCTTCTGTGTCAATAATATCTTCACAGGACTTGGAAAATAGCGCCAATGTGAATGATCCTGTAAGAAATCTATTGAATGTGCCAGGATTGAACTTTCAACAGCAATCAGCAAATTCAATAAACTTTGAAATGCGTGCAGGGACTGGTGTTTTTGGAACAAGAACTTTTCCTATTTTGGATTATCGTTACTTACAGTCTCCAGCATCTGGCTCTTTTTTCGCTTTTCAATCGGGTTTATCAAACCTAGATTTGGAACGAGTTGAAGTTGTTCGAGGTGCTGCCTCAGCACTTTACGGTCCGGGTGTAGAATCTGGAGTGGTACATTTCTTTTCTAAGAAAGCAATTGATAGACCAGGTACCTCTGTAGAATTAATAGGAGGAAATTTAAACACTGTCTCTGGTGCCATTCGTCATGCTTATGCCAACGAAAAGAAAACTTTTGGATTTAAAATTAATGCCCAATATAAACGCGGTGATGAGTTTAGTTTAGATCCAGTCGAAGATGCAGGTTTCTTGGCTCAGATAAATGGTGCTACAGCAAACGGAATCTTCCAGCCTATTGTAAGAAACAATAGAATTGATCCAGCACAAGTGCCTACTACACCGGCACTAACCCGTTCTGAGATCGATCCTGATGGTGATGGAAATGCTTACTTGAATGATTACGAAACCTTTATGGCTAATGCACACTTGGAGTTCAGGCCCAATGACAATACAGATGCTGTTATTGCCGGGGGGATCAACTCAGGTGGAGGTCTTATAAATCAAGCACAAGGTCCAGGATATGCTTCTGGGAACGATTATTGGGCACAAGCCAGAATTAAATCAGGAGGATTCTTTGGACAATTGTCCTACAACTTTAACGATGGAGGTAATGAAAATTCCCCATTCTATTTATACCTAACAGCGCAACGAATTATTACTAAAAGATCCGCCTTGGATGGACAATTACAATACAATTTTGATGCTGTAAACTTCTTGGATTCTAATTTTACCATCGGTTTGGATTATCGTGATATAGGATCCGATTCTGAAAACACACTCTTTGGTCAAAACGACGGAAGTAATGACTACATCAACTACGGTTTTTATGGACAGGGTACATCTCGTTTCAGCGAAAAACTTGATTTGACGTATGCGCTTCGTTACGATAAATTGAGCTTTATCGATAAAGGTAAAATTGCACCCAGAATTGCCTTGGTGTATAAACCAAACAGTAAAAATAGCTTCAGGGTAACCTATAACGAGGCTGTATTTGGCCCCAGTGCTTTAGAAACTTTTGTTGATTTTCCAGTTCAAATTCAAGCACCTGGTATTTTAGACGTTTGGCTTTCAGGACAAACAACAGCGCAAAACTTTGATCCCAATGCCCCTATAGAAATTGTAGGAGGCGGAGGAGCCACACTTCCTGCAGGCACAACCAATTGGCCTCTTGCGGTTCCTTATGGAGCGGTAGCAGGATTGGTATTACCACAGCTTTATGCAGGAGTAGGGGCTAGTCCTGCTTATGCACCCTTACTACCACTAGTACAAAACTTCTTTAATTCTTATGTTCCAGGTGGAGCTGCAGGAACGATAGAAGGATATAATGCTTTTAACGGTAGCCCAATGCCAAACGCTGTAGGTACACCCTCTGCTGTTTTGGGAACAACGGCTTCTTGGGAAGTCGGTTATAAGGGACTATTAGGAGATAAGTTTGCTATAGGTCTAGACATCTATACATTTGCAAGAACAGGATCGACTCAATTCACAGCTATAGGTCCTACTTTTAGATTGAACGGAGCAGAAACTATCCCTGCTGCTTTAGGAGCCCAAGTAGCTTCTGATTTTGCTTCAGATCCGCTCATTAGTGGAGCTATTGCACAAGCGGTTACTGCGGGTGTAAATGCTCAGGTGTTAGCAGCTGTTCAAGCGCAATACACAGCACAAGGTATTCCAGAAGCCATATGGGCAACAGGTGCACCAGAAGGCGCACTTTTTCCTGGCTCACCTGCCATACCTGCTGTAGCTACTGCTGTTGCTGCTACTGCCGCACCACTCATAGCCCCTGCGATAGCAGCAACTACTGCTGAGGTTCAAGGACTTATTGGTGGAGCTTTTGTTCAAGGAGGACAAGGTTATATCAATGCAATTGCACCAGATGCTGTTGGGGTGATCGAGTCACAAAGAGTTCCAAAAGATGATGGTATCACACACATTTCTGCAGGTTATCGAATTTTTGATAATGTCACCCGTTCCCACTGGGGTAGTGACTTATCTATGGAGTACTTTGCAACAGAAAAGTTAACCCTTTGGGGGAATGCTTCTTGGTTAAGTCAAAACGAATGGAATCCAGGTGAAGATAATGATGACGGACTACCTTTTCAAGACTTTTTGAATGCACCTCGCTTCAAATATAGATTAGGAATGAACTACAACGATTCTAAAAGTGGTTTCCAGGCATCACTCGCTTTCCAGCATGATGATGAGTTTAATTCCAATCAAGGTTTTTACGCAGGTACTGTACAAGCCAAAAATCTTTTTGATGCAAGTGTTGGATACAAACTTTCCGGTGGAGTGAAACTGGATTTATCCGCAACCAACTTGTTCAACCAACAATACAGAGCCTTCCCTAGAATGCCCGTAATTGGAAGAAGAGTAAACCTTAGAGCAACGTTTAATCTCTAAATGTGAAGTAATTCTTATTGAAAAAAAGGCAACAGTTTCTGTTGCCTTTTTTTGTTGAAAGATTTCTTAAAAAACACTCAGTCACTTCACTATTTTACAAGGAACTCCTTATATTTGCGACTCGAAAACGAAAACGAACTATTAAGCAGTTAAAAATGGCTCAAAACACAGGTAAAGTTTCCCAAATAATCGGTCCGGTAGTAGATGTAGAATTTAGTGGTAAAGACAATCCACTTCCTAAAATCTATGATGCTTTAGAGATTAAGAAATCAGACGGGTCTAAATTGATTCTCGAGGTTCAATCTCATATTGGAGAAGAGACTGTAAGAACTATTTCTATGGATTCTACCGATGGTTTGAGTAGAGGAACGGATGCAATAGCTATTGGAAGTCCAATTCAAATGCCTATAGGAGACGAAATATACGGGCGTCTTTTTAACGTTATAGGTGACGCCATAGACGGCATGGAAAACCTTCCTAAAGAAAATGAAAACGGTCTTCCTATTCACCGAGAAGCGCCTGCTTTTGAAGATTTATCTACTTCAACAGAAGTGCTTTTTACAGGGATTAAGGTGATTGATTTGATCGAGCCTTATGCCAAAGGAGGTAAAATCGGACTCTTTGGTGGAGCAGGTGTTGGAAAGACTGTATTAATACAAGAACTGATAAACAATATTGCTAAAGGACATGGTGGACTTTCGGTATTCGCAGGAGTAGGTGAACGCACGCGTGAGGGGAACGACCTTTTACGTGAGATGCTCGAGTCGGGCATCATTAAATATGGCGATGATTTTATGCACTCCATGGAAGAAGGAGGATGGGATCTTAAAAAAGTGGATAAGAAAGCCATGAAAGAATCCAAAGCAACTTTTGTTTTTGGTCAAATGAATGAGCCTCCAGGGGCACGTGCTCGTGTGGCTCTTTCTGGACTTACCATTGCAGAGTATTTCCGTGATGGAGCAGGTGACGGTCAAGGGAAAGATGTTTTATTCTTTGTAGATAATATTTTCCGATTTACACAAGCAGGTTCCGAAGTATCTGCTCTTCTTGGACGAATGCCTTCAGCGGTAGGATATCAACCTACCTTAGCTACAGAAATGGGGGCCATGCAAGAACGAATCACTTCAACCAAAAAGGGATCAATTACATCCGTTCAGGCTGTTTATGTACCTGCAGATGACCTTACCGATCCAGCTCCAGCAACCACTTTTGCTCACTTGGATGCTACTACAGTACTTTCTAGAAAAATTGCTGAATTAGGGATTTATCCTGCAGTTGACCCATTGGATTCTACTTCGCGTATTTTAACTCCCGAAATCCTAGGAGAAGAGCACTATGCTTGTGCTCAACGAGTAAAGGAGTTACTTCAACGTTACAAGGAACTTCAAGACATCATTGCTATTTTAGGGATGGACGAGTTGTCCGAGGAAGACAAACTCGCAGTTTCTCGAGCACGTCGTGTACAGCGTTTTCTATCACAGCCTTTCCATGTGGCAGAACAGTTTACAGGAATTCCAGGAGTATTAGTAGACATCAAAGATACCATCAAAGGATTTAATATGATCATGGATGGCGAATTGGATCACCTTCCAGAAGCGGCTTTCAACTTGAAAGGAACTATTGAAGAGGCGATTGAGGCAGGTGAAAAAATGTTAGCTGAAGTTTAAGAGGTATGCAACTACAAATTGTTTCTCCGGAAGCCCAACTTTTTAGTGGGGAAGTTGAAAGCATCACGCTGCCAGGGACTTCTGGATCTTTTCAGATTTTAAATAACCATGCACCCATTGTCTCTACATTGGTTGAGGGCCGTGTCAAAATTCAAGGGAACATTACTTTAGACAAAGCCAACAAAGACAAATTCATTCAAGAAGGAGAGTATACCTATCTCGATATACATTCTGGTGCAGTAGAACTGAGTGAAAACAAAGTCATCCTACTCACAGACTAAGAGTTTTTTTAGAGTTCTCTCAGGGCATCATAAATTAATTCAGTTTCCCAACCTCTGTAGGATAAATAAGAGATTAGTTTCTTTTTTTGTTTCTCAATGGGTAGCCGGGCAACTTCTTTTTTTCTTTTTTCAAACAGTTCCATGAAGGTAGTATGGTAGTCCTCTTCGGATATTTGTTCCATTCCTTTTTTAATGTTGTAGTTTGAGATATTTCTTAGTTTAAGCTCTCTGAGAATACGATTCTTTCCCCATTTTTTTATTCGAAATTTTCCTCTAGCAAAACTTTGAGCAAAACGCATTTCGTTCAGGTAGTTATTTTGTATAAGTGAGGTAATTATAGTGTCTATTGCAGTGGGAATCATCCCTAATTCTCGCAACTTATTGACTACTTCTTGGTGACAACGTTCTTGATACGCACAGTAATGCTCAAGCTTCTGTTGTGCTTCTGCAACCGTTAAAACAGGTTTTTTTTGCATGATTGAAGATAGCTATTTTCACTAATAATTTATTTTGGTTAGATAAAATCATAAAAAAACCGCAACTTCTAGAAGTGCGGTTTTTTAATTTTAAGGGCGGAGTCTTCTTCTTTCAGAATTTAAGAAGCGGAACTCCAAATATTGATAAGCATGGCGTGGAACAATACGAATCCACTTTTTGTATTCAAAATACCATTTTAAGCGCTGGGATGGATTCCCGCTTAAAATGTAGGCAGCAACAAAAGGATGAACATGTAAAAAAATCTTTTCCTTTTGGTTGTGCTTGTTCTTAGTAATTTTACTAAGCTCTGTGTTGATTTTGTCAATTAGTACAATAGGAGCTTCAACTTCCCCATTGACGTTGGGATTAGGCTCTTTTGTTTTGATACTCATTTCAGGGCGTACACGTTGACGTGTAATCTGAATCAGTCCAAAACGGCTTGGTGGCAGAATTTTGTGTTTAGTTCTGTCTGTACTCATCTCGTTGACTAGATGTTCGAATAGTTTCTTTCTGTTGGCATTAGAATTTAGGTCAATAAAATCGACCACTATAATGCCTCCCATATCGCGTAAGCGCAATTGTCTTGCAATTTCAGAAGCAGCAATGAGGTTTACTTCCATGGCTGTTTCTTCTTGGCTTTTAGAGCGATTAGATCTGTTACCACTATTTACATCAATAACGTGTAAGGCTTCGGTGTGTTCGATGACCAAATAAGCTCCTTTTTGCATTGATACTGTGGTACCAAATGAGGATTTTATTTGACGTTCAATTCCAAATTTTTCAAAAATAGGAAGATGATTTTCGTAGAGTTTTACAATTGATTTTTTTGTAGGAGCTATTGTTTCAATATAGTCCTGTATTTCAACTTGCATCTCTGCATCATCCACATGAATGCCTGTAAAGTTATCGTCAAAAATGTCACGAAGGATACTCGAAGAGCGGTTGATTTCGCTTAAGACTTTGGTGGGGTATTTATCAATTTGTTTCAATTTTGATGATAAATTTTTCCAACGAGTCAGCAGTTGTTGTATATCTGCATCAAGTGCAGCAACTTTTTGGCCTTCAGCAACCGTACGTATGATTAGTCCAAAACCTTTTGGGCGGATACTCTGTACGAGTTTTTTTAGTCTGTTTTTTTCAGCCCGATCCTCAATCTTTTGTGAAATAGACACTCGATCAGAAAAGGGCATCAACACCATATAACGTCCTGCCAGTGAAATTTCAGAACTCAATCGAGGGCCTTTAGTAGAAATGGGCTCTTTGACAACTTGAACCAAAACGGTTTGTTTTGCTGAAAGAACGTCCCCTATGTTCCCATCTTTTTCTATATCGGCTTCGTAACGAAATTGTTTTAATAGATAATCTTTGTTTTTACCTGTGCTTACCTGTCTAATATATTTAGAAAGAGAAGGGAGTTTAGGGCCGAGATCGTGGTAATGTAAGAACCCGTCTTTTTCGTGTCCTACATCTACGAATGCAGCATTCAACCCTGCAACAGACTTTCTTATTTTAGCAACAAAAATGTCACCAACAGAAAACTTGTTGTCTTCTACTTCCTGGTTGAGCTCAATTAATTTTCCATCCTTGAGCAGTGCAAAATCAACAGCAGAGGAATGCGAACGTATAATTAATTCTTTATTCACTCTGAGATATTTTGTGTTTGCACGAGTAAACTCGTGAAAACGGATTAAACAATATTTTCAGGATTTTCCTGTAGCAGCAATCAATACTAAATGCTGCATTTCAATGAACTTTTGGTAAATGTTTTAAGTGTTTTGCCAGACACTATTTTTTCTTGTGGCGATTTGCTCTACGGCGTTTTTTACGCTTGTGCGTCGCTACCTTATGTCTTTTACGTTTTTTACCACTTGGCATAGGCTGTATTTAACGGGTTAATTAAAATTATTTTGAAACGGCCACTTTAGATTTGACCCCTTGTACAAATATCTTTGCTGGTTTAAAGGAAGGAATATTATGCGCAGGAATTTTGATAGCGACATTTTTAGAAATGTTACGCCCTGTTTTTTCTGCACGTGTTTTAATAATAAAGCTTCCAAAACCTCTTAAATATACATTTTCACCTTTTTCTAAAGAAACTTTTACTTCTTTCATAAATTTTTCAACAGTAGCCTGTACATCTGCACGGTCGATACCAAGCTCTTCAGAAATATTAGATACAATGTCTGCTTTTGTCATAATATTTTGTTTAATGCTCTAAATTTAAGGCTTGCAAATATATTAATTTTAAATTATAAATGGCTCTGGGTAAACTTTTTATATTATCATTGTTTCCGTTAAAACCCTCAATTTTAAAGTCAGCTCTTGTTGAATTGGACGAAAAATTTATTGAATTGGTATAAGGAAAATAAGCGAACCTTCCTTTGGAGAACAACAAAAGACCCCTATAAAATTTGGCTCTCTGAAATCATTTTACAACAAACAAGAACTGCCCAAGGAAGTCCTTACTATGAAAAATTTATTACCGCTTTTCCCACAGTTAAAGAGTTGGCCAATGCCCGTGAAGAAGAAGTTTTGAAATTGTGGCAAGGATTGGGATATTATTCTAGAGCACGTAACTTACACACTACCGCTCAGTTTATCTACAAAGAGCTCAAGGGTGTTTTTCCAACAAGCTTTGAAGGGCTTTTGTCACTTAAAGGTGTAGGAGACTATACTGCTAGCGCTATTACTTCCATTTGTTACAATCAGCCACAAGCTGTTGTAGATGGAAATGTTTATCGATTCTTATCCCGTTTTTTTGGAATTGACACACCTATTAATAGCAGCGAGGCACATCGTATCTTTAAACGAAAAGCTCAAATGCTTATGGACCGGACTCAACCAGGGACATTTAATCAAGCAATGATGGAGTTTGGTGCTCTACAGTGCACACCAAAACAACCCCTGTGTTCGAGTTGTCCATTTGCAACTAAGTGCATTGCCTTTAATCAAGATAAGGTAACTATCCTGCCCGTGAAAAAGGGAAAAGTAAAAGTGGCAGACCGTTTCTTTAATTACATTATATTGAAAGATCCGAAGGGAAAAGTACTGATGGAGCAACGCTTAGGAAAGGGAATTTGGCAAAATCTATATCAATTCCCACTTGTGGAAACTTCAGAAGTCGAGTGGAATAGTTGTGCTCTTATAAATCAAATTGAGGCATCCAACACTTTGACTGACTACCTTAAAGATGTAAAATTATGGAACCAAACCCCTGTCATACACAAACTGTCCCATCAAAGGTTACACATTCATTTTTGGATTGGGGAATGTCCTAAACCATTGAAAAAAGGACTCAGCATCAAAGAGATAAAAGAACGACCAGTACCTATAGTTCTTCAAAATTTCATTGAGAATTTTTTTAAAATTAATTTGTGATTATTACATTTACTTCACAACTAACTCAAATCATTAAAAACTATGAGCGGAACTTTAAACAAAGTAATGCTAATCGGACACTTAGGAGATGATGTGAAAATGCATCATTTCGAAGGAGGAGGATCAATAGGTCGTTTCCCATTAGCTACCAATGAATCGTACACCAACAAAAGTACTGGTGAGAAAGTAACTAACACTGAATGGCATACTATCGTTGTGCGAAACAAGGCTGCAGAAATTTGCGAAAAGTATTTATCTAAAGGCGATCGCATTTATGTAGAAGGTAGAATTAAAACCAGAAAGTGGACTGCAGAAGATGGGACAGACCGTTATTCAACGGAAGTTAATGTGAATGAATTTACATTTTTATCAACAAAAAAAGACAGTTCACAGGTTGCTTCAAGTCCATCCAGTGTTGAGGAGACTCCTCCAGATACGGACGACTTACCCTTTTAAACTAGAACGCTATTGGATCTTTACCCTTTTCCTACATTAAATATCTTTATTGTTTTACTTGATGTAAGCTGGATCCAATCGTTATTGGTGTTTCTTTTACTGTGTTGTTCTGCCCTGATTTCAGGTGCGGAAGTGGCTTTTTTTTCCCTTCAACTAAAATCATTAGAAGACACAGATTTCGAAGAAAACACACCCTCTGTGCAACGAGTAGTCTCTCTTTTAAAAAAACCCAAACGATTACTTGCCACTATCCTGGTTGCGAATAATTTCATCAATATTGCTATTGTTCTCCTGTTTACAATTCTTAGTAAATCCATTTTTCACGGTATTGAAAACCCCATAGTGTTGTTGGTTATAGAAATTGGAATTGTAACCACATTAATTCTCTTGTTTGGAGAAATTTTACCTAAAGTATATGCCAACAGAAATGCACTGGCTTTTTCAATTCGTTTAGCCCCATTCATACAATTTTTAGATCGATTCGTGTTGTTTTGGATTACACTTCCCATGAGTCGAACGACCCGTTTCCTTGAAAAGCGATTGGGAGACAAAAAAAATCAATTTTCTGTAGATCAGCTTTCCCAAGCCCTTGAATTGACAGACGATGATGAAACTACCTCTGATGAACAGCGAATACTAGAAGGTATTGTCAACTTCGGGAATACAGACACCCGTGAGGTTATGTGTCCTAGGATTGATATGTTTGCCCTATCAGATGAACTGACAATGGAAGAAATAATTCCTATTATTTTGGATCAGGGGTTTTCAAGAATACCCGTTTATGGTGAAAAAAAGGACAACATAAAAGGGATTCTCTATATTAAAGATTTATTACCCCATCTACAAACTCCAAATTATAACTGGCAAGAACTTTTGAAACCACCACTCTATGTTCCAGAAAATAAAAAGCTAGATGATTTATTAAAAGAATTTCAAACGAAAAAAAATCATTTGGCCATAGTTGTTGACGAATATGGAGGGACTTCTGGTTTGATCACTTTAGAGGATGTAATGGAGGAAATTATAGGAGATATTAGTGATGAATTTGATGAAGTAGACCTAAACTATTCTAAACTTGACGATCATACCTTTGTTTTTGAAGCAAAAATCAGTCTCAAAGATTTTTTCAGAGTAATAGACCGCGAGGGGACAACAGCTTTTGACACCATAAAAGGAGACGCAGAAACCTTGGCAGGGCTGCTGCTGGAAATCACTAAAAAATTTCCAAAGAGAGGGCAAAAAATCAACTTTAAAGCCTATCGTTTTACGGTAGAGGAATTAGATCATTTGCGCATAAAGCAGGTAAAAGTAGTCTTGCCAAAAAAACCTGTGAATCATGTTTTATAAATGCATATTGGTTGTTCTTTGGCTTTTTTTTAGTTGTAGTAGTGATGTTCAACCCAAACCCAATGCGTATCTGCGTTTAGATTATCCTACACCGGAATATAAAAAACTCATTCTAAAGGCTCCTTTTTCATTTGAGTACAATTCATACGCTGAGGTAAAGGAGATCGATCAAAGGACTCCCAAGCTGGTCTACCCAGAGATGAAAGCAACTTTGTATCTTACCTATAATTCAATTGATCAAAATCTAGACTCTTTACTTAACGACGCATACCAATTGCCTTACAAACACCTTTCCAAGGCAGAGTCTATACCAGAAAGACTATTTATCAACAAACAGCATAAAGTATATGGTACTTTGTTTACCGTTGTAGGAAATGCTGCCTCCCAATATCAGTTTTTTTTGACAGACAGCCTTCATCATTTTTTAGTTGGATCCCTCTATTTTTATGCAAAACCCAATTATGATTCTATATTTCCGGCGGTAGATTATTTACAAAAAGACATCACTCACCTCATGGAAACTATGGAATGGCGTTGATTGTAATGGATGGATAATTAATTAGAGGTGTTGTCATTGGAGTGTGTTTAAAAAACTGCATTTTTGTAATTCGATGAATCTTTCAATCAAAAAATGGAGTTATTTAATCCTGCTTTCTTTAATATGGGGGAGTTCTTATATACTTATTAAAAAAGGATTAATAGGGCTTACTCCTTTGCAGTTAGGCTCTGTAAGAATACTTATGACAACAGTTATTCTTCTACTTTATGGGTGGAGAGAGCTTAAGGCAATATCAAGATCTGCATGGAAATGGATCGTTTTTACCGGTTATTTTGGAACTTTTTTCCCCAGTTATTTGTTTGCCTTTGCTGAAACAGTAATTGATTCATCTGTCGCAGCAGTATTGAACGGAATGACTCCCTTATTTACGCTTCTCATAGGAATCACTTTTTTTAACACCTCTTTCAAATGGTCTAAAATAGTGGGAGTACTTATTGGATTTGGAGGAACATTAATCTTAGTTTCCAATGAGTTTACCATACAAACGGGAACTAAAAGTTGGTATGCTTTTTTGGTTGTTTTTGCAGCGTGTTGTTATGCCATTAATGTGAATGTAATTAAATACAAATTAAAGGGGGTTTCTGCCCTTGGGATTGCATTAGGGAATTTTTTAGCAATAGTACCCCCTGCACTAGTCATCTTAACATTTTCAGATTTTCCTTGGGCAGCAGCTATAGAAGGGACTAAAGTCACTACCTCATTGGGGTATATTTTTATTTTAGCTTTTTTAGGGACTGCAGTAGCTAAAGTGATGTTTAATGAGTTGGTCGCAATCTCATCTCCAGTATTTTCTATTTCAATAACCTACCTGCTCCCCATAGTTGCCATTTGTTGGGGGACATTGGATGGAGAGGTTTTTACTCCACTCCAATGGATAGGCTGTACCTTCATACTTATAGGAGTTTATTTAGTTACTGACAAAAACAACTTGAAAAACAGAAACAGAGTTTAATGGTTTTTATACATTTGAGAAAATAATCGGATTTATGAAAACCTTTTACACTCTAATAATAGCTTTCGTTTGTACGTTAAGTTTTGCACAAAAAAAATACGACCCTATTTTAAAAAGTATTGAAGATAGTCAGTCGAATTACGAATCCATAGCCCAAGAGATTTGGTCCTATGCCGAAATGGGTTATCAAGAAGAGCGAAGTAGTGCCTTACTGCAAAAAACCCTTTCTGAGGAAGGATTTTCTATTACAGCTGGTGTAGCGGAGATTCCTACAGCCTTTGTAGCAACTTACGGTACAGGAGGTCCAGTGATAGCAATTTTGGGAGAGTACGATGCACTTCCAGGACTGTCTCAGCAAGCAGTACCATATAAGTTGAGTAATAACGGAAAGGCGGGTCATGCTTGTGGGCATCACTTGTTTGGAACGGCATCAGCGGCGGCAGCTATTGCCATAAAAAACTATATTCAAAGTAAAAATATTCCAGGTACAGTTAAGTATTATGGCTGTCCTGCCGAGGAAGGAGGTTCTGGAAAAGTATATATGACTCGTGCAGGACTATTTGATGATGTTGATGTGGCTTTGCATTGGCATGCTGATAGTAAAAACTCTGCCAGTGTACGTCCTGCTTTAGCTAATAAATCTGCAAAATTTCGTTTTTATGGGGTTTCTGCACATGCTGCAGGTGCTCCTGAAAAAGGACGTTCTGCGTTAGACGGAGTTGAAGCGATGAACAATATGGTCAATATGCTTCGAGAGCATACTACTGAAAGCACTAGAATTCACTACGTAATTACCCAAGGGGGGAATGCTCCAAACGTAGTTCCTGATTTTGCTGAGGTATACTATTATGCAAGACATCTGACCAGAGATGAGGTTGTCCGTGTTTTTGATCGAATTGTTGATGCTGCAAAAGGAGCTGCAATAGGAACTGGTACAAGAATGGAATACGAAATGATTGGGGGGACACATGAGCTTTTACATATAGAAAGCCTTCAAAAAAAGATGCATAGAAACTTAGAAACTATTGGAGGGTACACTTATACGGAAGAAGAGAAAGCTTTTGCTGAAAAAATTGCAGAAAGCTTAGGTACACCTCTAGACACAAAATTTGTTGAAGGTGTAGCACCCTATACTTCTGAAGGAAAAGCCGGAGGATCAACAGATGTGGGTGATGTCAGTTTTGCAGTGCCTACTGTAGGTCTTAGAGCAGCAACCTGGGTTCCAGGCACACCAGCACACAGTTGGCAGGCGGTAGCAGCAGGGGGGACTTCCATCGGAACAAAAGGGATGATGGTCGCAGCAAAAACTCTGGCACTTACAGGGATGCAGCTATTGGAAGATCCCAAAGCTATTGATGAAGCTAAAAAAGAATTTATGAAAAAAAGAGGGGCTGATTTTAACTATACTCCTATGCTTGGAGACCGAAAACCTGCTTTAAACTATAGAAACTAATACCCTGATGAAAAAAATATTTCTTTTTGTAACCCTTTTTTATACTGCTCTAGCTAGCTCTCAAGTATACCATTTTAAAAGTGAGCAAAACGGCAAAAGCATTATCCATAGGTTGATGCTGGACGAAAATTATTTGGTAGAAACCCAATTCAGTAGTCAACCAGCTGAATTTATCTTAACTCGTGGAGGGTTTTACAGCGAAAAAGAAGGAGTATTCGAAGTTGAGTTAGAATTTAATTCCAACTATGAATCCGATGGGCAAAAACAACTTAAAATCAGTAAAGATTCTACCTGGGAAGAAGTCTCGAAAGAACGATTGGATTTAAACGGAAAATGGCTGATGGCAGGAAGAATGACCGACGAAGGAGAGCGTAGAAGAGACACAACGGGACCCAGAAAAACCATGAAGTTTTTGAATAATGGTTACTTTCAATGGATTGCTTTCAATACTGAAAGTTTTCAGTTTTTTGGATCGGGAGGGGGTTTTTATACCACCGATCAAGGAAATTATACTGAACACATTGAGTTTTTCTCGCGAGACAACAAAAGCGTAGGTCGTGTTTTACCTTTTCAGTACAGTTTGAAAGGTACAGATTGGCATCATCAAGGGAAAAGCAGTAAAGGAGTGCCCATGCATGAGATTTGGGCCAAAAGAGACCGTTAATTTTAACTATAATCAAAATAAATGGAATCTTTAGGGATTCCATATTAAAGAAGTATGATCTCAAGTGAAGAACTTATCGCTCTTTTAACACTAGAAAGAAAAGACGACCATCATTTTGTGGGTAAAAACTATCAAACTGCATGGGGTCGTGTTTTTGGTGGACAAGTGTTGGGTCAATCACTTCACGCAGCCTATCAGACCGTTCCTCAAGATCGTATAGCACATTCTATGCACGGCTATTTTATACTAGGAGGGGATATCAATATACCTATTGACTATCATGTTGATACCATTCGGGATGGAAGAAGCTTTACCACTAGACGTGTTGTGGCGTTTCAAAACGATAAAGCTATTTTTAATATGGCGGCTTCTTTTCATATTAAGGAAGAGGGAGAAAGTCATCAAATTCCAATGCCCAATGTTTTGACTCCAGATTTATTGCTAACAGATATTCAACAAGCAGAGGGTTTACAACACAAAGACCCTGAACGTTTTCAAAGATTGATGAAAGCACACCCTCAAATTTTTGAATTCAAGCCTGTAGACAAAGCTATTTACCTACAAACACAAAATTCACCTCCCCTAGCTCATATTTGGTTTAGAATAAAGGACAAAATTAAAAACTCTCTTGCTTTGCACCATCAAATTCTAGCTTTTGCATCGGATTATAGTTTATTGCTCTCAGCCACTTTGCCTCATAGAGAAAAGCTCATGCACGCAAAGATGTACTATGCGAGTTTGGATCATGCACTTTGGTTTCACAGAGACTTTAAAATAGACGATTGGTTGCTCTATGCAATAGAAAGTCCGAGTGCTTCCAACGCTCGAGGGTTCTCAAGAGGGAGTATTTTTGATAAAAAAGGAACAATGGTAGCTTCTGTCACCCAAGAAGGACTAATGCGGAAATACAAATAAAGATGAAACCTAGGAAGACTTATTTTACTTTACTGTTGCTCGTTACTATCTTTCAATCGATGTACTCCCAAGAATACAATAAAGTCAATGGGGTATGGAATGCAGCTTTTTTAGACTTTCCACTTTCAAACAAAATGAGTTTGAGAACGGAATTACATCTTCGCACGATTTCTTATTTTAAAGTTTGGAACCAACAAATTTTTAGACCACAACTGTCCTATACGCCATCAAAAAATGTTTCTTGGCGTGCGGGATATTCATATTTAAAAAACTACGACCAAGATACAACTGCAGATCCCCGAATCCGCAACGAACACAATATTTGGGAACAGGTTCAGTTTACTTTACCCTTAAAGAAAGCCTCTTTCAGTACTTGGATTCGATTGGAACACCGTTTTCAGGAAGTTTTACCTTTACAACAGAACAAAAGTCTTCGCGAGTTCGATTTTTCTAGTAGGATTCGTTTTCGCCTCACCTATCTAAAGCGCTTATCACAAGAACAAGCTAAGATCCCTTTAAACTTAGTGGTCTACAATGAAATTTTCACCCTTATGAACCCAAGAGGGATTCCTTTTAAATTTAATCAAAACTGGACTTTTTTAGGATTTCGAGCTAAATTGAGTAAGCAAATCACCTTAAATACAGGTTTTCAAAAAAACACCATTTCTAAATCCACAACGACCTATTTGAAGAATAGATTATGGAATACCATATTGTTTTATAGGTTTTAAAAAGTATCTTTAATTCACTATAAACATTCAATCGTATCATTATGAAAAGCATTTTACTTAAAGCCTCGAATTTGATTTTTTTCTTATTGTCGGGGAGTAGTTTATTTGGGCAAACCCCATTTTTCAAAGCTTCTGAAGGGTTGCAATGGGTAAGTACCGACCTACACATACATACTGTTTTTTCTGATGGGGCTGTTTGGCCTAGTATTCGCGTGGAAGAGGCGAGAAGGGAAGGATTGGATTTAATAGCGATGACAGAACATCTGGAATATCAGCCCCATGCAGAGGACATTCCTCATCCAGATCGTAACCGATCTTTTGTTATCGCTAGCGAAATGTTACAAGAAGGCGAGAATTTACAAGTTATCAACGGTTCAGAAATTACACGGGAGATGCCTCCTGGACATATCAATGCTGTTTTTGTAAAAGACGCCAATGCATTGTTACACAAGGATTCTCTATCTGGAATTAAAGCAGCCAACCAACAAAAGGCCTTTGTCTTTTGGAACCACCCAAACTGGGATGCTCATCGCGAAGATGGTATAGCACGTTTGGAGCCATTTCATACTTTCTTGATTGAAAATAAGCTTCTCCATGGAATTGAAGTAGTTAATGAAACGACCTTTTCTGAGGAAGCACTGCAAATTGCTTTGGACAATGAGCTTACAATTTTAGGGACCTCAGACATACACGGATTAACAGATTGGGCACACCGCATTTCTCAAGGAGGGCATCGTCCTATGACTTTTGTGCAGGTTGAAAACAGAACACCCGAGGCACTTAAAAAAGCACTCTTTGAAGGGAAAACCGTGGTGTGGTACGAAGACCTACTGATTGGGAAAGAAATGCATCTCAAAGAATTGATTGAACAAAATCTTGTTTTTGGGTCACCCCACTATGCTGAAGATAAATCAATCATGCAAATAGAAGTTACAAACAGGAGTGCCGTGCCTCTGCAATTAGAATACACAGGTGTGTATTCTTTTCATCAAAGAGCCTCCATCTTCACGGTTCCTGCTGATAGCACTGAAAAACTTTTAGTAAAAACGAAAACAAAAAAGACGTCAATAGTACTGCCATTTCGAATTTTAAATACGGTTATTGCACCCAAACAGTCTCTGGAGCACAGATTTAAAGTACAATAAAAAAGATTTTTTAATTTTAGTAAGAACAAAGAGATCATGATAAAAGACAGTAATTGGCGGCCTTTACCAGAATTTTTAACTATTCGTCAAAGTAAGATAGAAGGTTTGGGTTTGTTTACTCTCGAAGACCTTCCTGCGGGGACTGACTTAGGGATGACCCATATATTTGACAAGCGATTTCATGATCAATACATTCGATTGCCTTTAGGTGCATTCATCAACCATCATGAAATTCCCAATAGTGAGGCTGTTTTTTCAGAGGAGGACCCAGAAATCGGTTCCCTAAAACACATTAGAATCGTGACCTTAAAACCAATTCGTGAAGGCGAGGAAATAACGGTTAAATACATCATCAATAAACTTGAAAACCCGAATTGGGAATTGGAGTATGAAGTTACTCAGTAAATACCATTCCCTGAGTTTATTGCCTTTGACTGGATTTAAAAAGTGTTCAAAAATTTTGAATTTGGAGAATTAATTAAGCTTTTCTATTATTTACATAGGCGTTCGCTTGTCTAGTAGGAAGAATAACCAAATCGGCAATCGTCACTTTTTCTGGAACCTCTGCCATATAGCGAATAGCGTCTGCTACTTCTTCTGCAGTTAGCGCTTCTATACCCTCATATACTTTTTTAGCCCTGTCTTGGTCTCCCTTAAAACGCACTTCTGAGAATTCAGTTTCTACAAGTCCCGGATGTATAGCTCCCACACGAATTCCAAGTGGGTTGAGGTCAATGCGTAATCCTCTGGTAAAAAAATCAACTGCTGCCTTACTACTGCAGTATACACTTCCATTGGGATAAACCTCTTTTCCTGCGATGGACCCTAGATTGATAATTTGACCTTTTTTTGCAGCAATCATCTGGGGTAGGACCGCTTTGGTAACATACATTAGCCCTTTTACATTCCCATCTATCATTGCTTCCCAATCTTCGATACTTGCTGTTTGTACAGGGTCTAATCCGTGCGCATTTCCTGCATTGTTTATCAAAACATCGATTTTTTTCCAATCGGGAGGGAGGCTTTCCATGGCTTCAAAGACTGCAACTTTATCTCGCACATCAAAAGCGAGTAATTGTGTGTTTGTACCGACATCTTTAGCTAAAGCCTCTAATTTTTCTGTTCTTCTCCCACAAAGAATCAAACGTGCTCCTGCTTTGGCAAAGGTTTGGGCTGTAGCCCATCCAATTCCACTAGTAGCACCGGTTATTAATACTATTTTATTTTTCATTTTTTACGGTAAAGGTTTACCCATACTGGCTTCTAGAAGTAAAAACCAATCGGTGATTTCTAAAGTTATTTTCATTGATTCTACCGCTTTTTTGAGTCTTGAAGCGGAGGTAGTGCCTACGACAGGATAAATATTGGAAGGGTGGTACATCAACCAGGCCAAAAGAAGTTGGTCTTCAGCACAACTGTACTTTTCACAAAGAGGAATCAGGACTTTTTTAATTCTTTTTTGTTGGTCTGAGTTTTTTTTGAAGAAAACCCCTAGAGGACTCCAGGCCATAGCTCCTATGCCTTGTACTTTCATATAGTCTAATGTACCATCAAAAAGAGGTTGCTCGTGTGTTAAAGAACACTCAACTTGATTCCAAGCAATGGGTTCAACACCCTTAAACATTTCCATTTGAGAAGTTGTGAAATTGGAAACACCCAGTTGGATCACTTTGCCTTCTTCTTTTAGTTTTTGAAATTCCTCTGCTATAGGTTCCGCTTCCATAAGGGGGCTTGGACGGTGTAGTAAAAGCAGATCGATATAGTCAGTATGAAGGTTACGAAGCGAATTTTCCACACTCATACGGAGGTGTTTTTTGCTGTAATCATAATGTTTCACAGGAAGAGGCCTTGCCTCACAGGGCATTTGGATACCACATTTTGTAATGAATTGAATTTGCTCACGTTTTAGTGTACTTTTTATAAAAGCATTTCCAAAATCTCTCTCTGTAGTGTAGCCTCCATAAATATCTGCATGATCAAAGGTGGTAATCCCTAATTCATAGGCTTGACCCATAAGATTACTCATTTGCTCGCTGGTGTATTGGCTTCCCCATGAACCCCAAGTCATGGTGCCTGAAATTATTCGAGAAAAGGGTTTTATCTCCATTTCAATTGATTAATTTTATGTTCTAAATTAGGAACATTTGGGAGATCGCTACAGTAAGAATCCTTTAACTTTTAACCAATTGTTAACAACTAAATGGCAATATATTTTTCAAATTTGCTGTCCAAAAAATTGTAGAAAATTTAAATGAAAAACAATACGATTCAAACAGCCGACATCAAGGCGATTAATGATAAAATAGAAAAAGAAAGTGCTTTTGTGGACTTGCTCACCATGGAGATGAACAAAGTGATTGTGGGTCAAAAGCACATGATAGAAAGACTGCTCATTGGTTTACTAGGTAAAGGTCATATCTTATTGGAAGGGGTTCCAGGGCTGGCAAAAACTTTAGCCATCAATACTTTAAGTCAGGCTGTGAAAGGGAGTTTTAGTCGGATACAGTTTACTCCTGATTTACTTCCTGCAGACGTTGTAGGTACTATGATTTATAACATTAAAGAAAATGATTTTTCAATCAAAAAAGGACCCATATTTGCCAATTTTGTTCTAGCAGATGAAATCAACAGAGCTCCAGCAAAAGTTCAATCCGCTTTGCTTGAAGCCATGCAGGAAAAACAAGTAACTATTGGAGACAGTACCTTCAAACTTCAGGCTCCTTTTCTAGTTATGGCAACTCAAAACCCTGTAGAACAAGAAGGAACATACCCCCTCCCAGAAGCACAGGTAGATCGATTTATGCTCAAAGCTGTCATTGATTATCCCAAGTTAGAGGAAGAACAACACATCGTTAGAAACAATCTATCTAGTGTGGTTGCTGCTGTAAAACCTGTGGTTACTACCAAACAAATACTAAGTGCTCAAGATACCGTTAGGGAGGTGTATATGGATGAAAAAATCGAAAACTATATTTTGAATTTAGTTTTTGCTACCCGCTATCCTGAAAATTATAAATTGGATGCGATAAAGCCATTGATTAGTTTTGGTGCCTCTCCAAGGGGAAGTATTAACCTAGCTACAGCAGCCAAATGCCATGCCTTTTTAAAGCACAGAGGCTATGTAATCCCAGAAGATGTTCGCGCTGTAATTTATGATGTGTTGAGACATCGTATAGGGCTAACTTATGAGGCCGAGGCAGAAAACATCACCTCTGAGGATCTGATCACAAAGATCATAAATGAAGTAGAGGTTCCTTAAGGATAAAAGGGCAAATTTTTTAGAATCCACTACAGGACGCAATGGACACAAAAGCGCTACTGAAAAAAGTTCGTAAGATTGAAATTAAAACCCGTCGCCTGAGCGATCACGTTTTTGGTGGTGAGTATCACTCTACCTTTAAGGGAAGGGGAATGACTTTTAGCGAAGTTCGTCAATATCAATTTGGTGACGATGTGCGTTCTATTGATTGGAATGTTACTGCCCGTTACAATGAGCCTTTTGTAAAGGTTTTTGAAGAAGAACGCGAACTGACTTTAATGTTGGTAGTGGATGTAAGTGGCTCGGAGGCTTTTGGAACTCAAATACAATTTAAACGAGATTTAATAACAGAAATAGCTGCTACCCTGGCTTTCTCGGCTCTTCAAAATAATGATAAAGTAGGGTTGATCTTGTTTTCAGATCAAGTTGAACTTTTTATACCCCCTAAAAAAGGAAGGTCCCACATTTTAAGAATCATCAGAGAGCTACTAGAATTCGAACCAGAAAGTAAAAAAACAAGTATCAGTACTGCATTAGAATTTCTTTCAGGGGTTCTTAAAAAGAAGGCAATTGTTTTTGTCTTATCCGATTTTATGGACAAAAACTATGAGAAAACCTTACGAATTTCTGCAAAAAAACATGACCTAACGGGTATCCGAGTTTTTGATCCTGTGGAAACAAAACTACCTAATCTAGGCATTGTCCCCTTACGAGATGCAGAGACAGGTATGGTGCGTTGGATCAGTACTTTTTCTAAAAAGGTTAGACTGAATTATGAAAAAAAATACAGAGAACAGGTTGTAGCTTTTGAAGAATTGTTCAGTAAAAATGGTGCAGGTCACATAAGCTGTAGTGTTGAGGAAAGTTATGTAAAAAAACTTTTAGGTTATTTCAAAGCAAGGGTATAAGAAATGAAGAAAGGACTCCTTTATTTTTGTTTTTTTAGTTTTTTCTTGACTTGGTCTCAAAGTCAGGGTGAGCTTACTGTTGCAGTCGATTCTACAGCTGTAAAAATAGGAGAACAAATCGATTATATATTGCAAATTAAGGCAGACAGTACTGCACAAGTTGTTTTTCCAGAGGAACCTCTATTTGCTCCATTTGAATTGCTAGAATCCAGTCCGATTGACACTATACGTTATCAGTCTCACTATCTGTACACTAAGAAATACGCTTTAATTCAATTCGACTCTGGAGATTATTTTATTCCCCAACAGCAGGTCATTGTTGACGGATTCTCTAAGATTGCAGACTTGATTCCCATTCGAGTAAATACTGTCGAGGTCGATACCACCAAGCAAAAACTCTATGAAATTAAGCCCTTGCAGGAAGTCGATCGAAATTACGAAGAATTAATAGCACAGATTTTGTGGGTAGTTGTTTTTCTACTGGCTTTAGTGGGTGTGTTTTACACCTACCTCTTTCAGAAAAGAAAGAAAGAATTACGAAATAGAGAATTGCCTCCTTTTGATCGAGCATTAGAAGCCTTAAAGGAGCTGGAAAAAGAATATCCAAGCGAGCAAGAAGAATACAAAAACTACTACTCTAGGCTCACCGATGTAGTACGCCGCTATCTCGAAGAAGAAGCTAAAATTGACGCTTTGGAAAGCACTTCGGATGAACTTCTAACCAAGCTAGAGCTTAGAAAAAATGCAGGAACTTTAGACCTGGACCAGAAAACACTCAACAGTCTAAGGAAAGTACTGCAAAATGCAGACCTTGTTAAATTTGCAAAATCACTCCCCGAGCAACAGATTGCTACTGCAGACCGTACCGTAGTTGAACAGGTAGTAAAAGAGACTAAAGAGGCACTTCCAGAACCTACAGAAGATGAGTTACGCGAGCAAGAGGCCTACCAAGAATATTTGGCTAAAAAAAGAAGAAAAGAGCAGGTGATATGGGGGCTAACAGGGATAGGAATTTTAAGTGTTTTGGCTTTAGTGGTAAGTATGCTCATTTACGGTTATTACCCTGTTCGTGATACCATATTGAGGTATCCTACAAAAGAACTTTACAGCGGGACTTGGGTCAATAGTCAATACGGAACACCTCCTTTAAAAATTGAAACACCTGAAGTTTTAGAGCGAATGATTCGCGAAGAAAAAACAATACAGCAATTCAGTTTAGGCACTTTTGACAGTCCTTTTTATATTGATTTACTCTTTGATTTTCCCAAACAAAAACCCCAGCAAGAGCAGTCTTCAGATCCTCAGCAAGCGGATTTAGAAAAAGGTCAAGCCTTGGTCTCCTCAATAATTTCAAATTTTGAATCTAAAGGGGCAGTCAATATTTTGATGAAAAACGATGCTATAGAGCTTCCTTCTGGGGTGCCTGTAGCAAAAGTCTATGGGACTTTGGATTATCCTAAGCAAGGAGCTTCTAACCCTGTACGATGTTCATTTAATGCATTGCTATTTACCTTTGAAGAGGGAACTATTATTTTGACAATGATGTACGAAAAGGACGACCGTTATGCAGCACAAATAGAACAAAGAATTATTAACAGTTTAGAACTGATAAAAGAACTTTAATCCATGTTTGAAGGTATCTACTTTGCGAATCCTAATTTCCTCTGGCTGCTCTTGTTGCTACCGGTGGCTTTTGTAGGACACCTTTTCACTTGGAAAAAAAAGCAGTCAGTTTTAAAGATTTCAAGTCTTTCTGGTTTTCAGGGATTTTCATCATTATGGTCTAAGGTCTATCCTTTTTTGTTTGGTTTACGACTCATAGCGATGGGATTACTTGTTTTGGCTATAGCAAGACCTCAAACGGTTGATGTCTCAACACGCACCAAAACAAATAAAGGAATAGACATCGTAATGGCCATAGATGTTTCTTCCAGCATGTTGGCTCAAGATTTAAAACCCGACAGACTCACAGCCCTTAAGCGAGTTGCAGAAGAATTTGTAGCTGATCGTTTATCAGATCGGATTGGTTTGGTCGTATACGCAGGGGAGAGTTATACCAAAACACCAATAACCAGTGACAAAGGAATTGTTAAAGCTGCTTTGAGAGCAATTTCTTTTGAAGGTTTGATAGAAGACGGAACAGCAATTGGTATGGGATTAGCAACCGCTGTCAATCGACTCAAAGACAGCAAAGCCAAAAGTAAGATTATCATCCTTCTAACCGATGGGGTAAATAATTCTGGTTTTATTGATCCTAAAATTGCAACGGAATTGGCAGTTGAGTTCGGTATCAAAACCTATACCATTGGCTTAGGAAGCAATGGAACGGCACTAGCCCCTGTAGGTATTTTGCCCAATGGAGAATTTAAGTATGGATTGACTAAAGTAGAAATTGATGAGGCACTCTTAAAAGAAATCGCTCAAAAAACGGGAGGGCTTTACTTTAGAGCAACAGACAATAAAAAACTAGAAGAAATCTACGCAGAAATAAATAAACTAGAAAAAACTGAAATTGAGGAATTTAAGTACTACAATTATGAAGAAAAGTATCGTATACTAGTTTTACTTGCTTTTGGTTTTTTGGTTTTGGAATGGATTGCAAGAAATTCGCTATTTAAAAGTTTTATTTAAATGTATCAAATAGACGCATACGAATACAGTTATCTTTTGGTCACCCTACCTATAATGTGGTTGATCTATTACTTTTATTTGCGATGGAAAAGAAAGACACAAACGAACTTTGCAAGACCTGAACTGTTAGATTCTTTAAGCCCTAACCGTTCAAAATTTAAACCAACCTTAAAGGTTATTTTGCTCAGCCTGGTATTTGTTTCTTTAATATTGGCGCTAATGAATCCTAAAATAGGAACCCAATTGGAAACAGTCAAAAGAGAGGGAGTGGATATTGTTTTTGCAATTGATGTGTCTAAAAGTATGTTGGCGGAAGACATTGCTCCAAATCGAATTGAAAAATCAAAACGATTGGTTTCAGCCATCATCAATCAGCTAGCCAGTGATCGTATTGGAATCATTGCCTATGCTGCACAAGCGGTTCCTCAATTGCCGATTACAACAGATTATAGTGCTGCTAAAATGTTTCTCCAAGCACTCAATACTGATATGCTTTCCTCACAAGGAACTGCTTTGGACAGTGCGATAGACTTATCTGGTACTTTTTTTGATGATCAAGATCAAACCAATCGAGTAATCTTTTTAATCTCTGATGGCGAAGACCATTCACAGGAGGCTTCAAATGCAGCTGCCAGAGCTGCTGAACTAGGAATCAAAATTTTCACCTTTGGCGTTGGTACAGAAAACGGAGCCCCAATCCCTTTAAAAAGAAACGGTATAGTAGAGTCTTATAAAAAAGATTTAGAAGGAGAAGTTGTGATTACAAAACGAAATCAGCAAGTATTAGAAGCCATTGCAGCAGCAACAGATGGTGCTTATCAGAATGGAAACGACACCCAGCAAGTTTTGGATTTCGTAAATGAACAGCTTAAAGCGATGGACAAAAAAGAGTTTGAAGCCAAAAAATTTGTAAGTTACAAGGACCGTTTTCAAGATTTTCTTATTATCGGTCTGGCACTCTTATTTTTCGACCTGTTTTTGTTTGAAACCAAAACAAAATGGGTTCAAAAACTCAATTTATTCAATGAAAATGAAAGCTAAAATTAATTTCTTTTTTATCCTGATTGGAATTTTTATGGGATGGTCTCAAAATGGAGCGGTAACCAATCACATCTATGAAGGAAACGAAAAAGCGGAAAGCCAAGCCTTTATTCAAGCTGAAAAATCGTACAGAAAGGCACTTTCATTAGCGCCGGAACAAGCGGCAGCATTATACAACCTAGGCACGACTCATTTTCTTGACAAGCAATACGACGAGGCTTCGCAGCGGTTCTTTCAAACACAAAAATTTGCCGCATCAAAGGAAGAAAAACATAGAGCTTTTCACAATATGGGAAATGTGTACATGCAACAAAAAGAATATCAAAAGGCAGTTGAAGCCTACAAAAACGCTCTTAGAAATAATCCTTCAGACGAAGAAACGCGATACAACTATGCTTTAGCAAAGTCCCTTTTAGAAAAGGAAGAACCTCCTCAAGAACAGGAACAAGATGATCAAAAAGATCAAAAAGATCAAAAAGAACAAGAGGACCAACAGGAAAAAGAACAAGACAAAGAGCAGCAGGGAGACCAAGAAAACAAGGATGAGCAAGATCCAGAAAAAGAGGGGGACGAAGGAGATGAATCTAAAGAAGACGGGGATCCTAAAAACGAGGGAGATCAAAATAAAGAGCAAAAACAAACCCCTAACGACTCCCAGCCCCAAGACAAAAAACAAGCTCCTCAAAAAGGGCAACTTTCTCCTGAACAGGTTCAAAGCTTGTTAGAGGCGATGAACAATCAAGAAAAGAAAGTACAAGATAAAGTCAACGCAAAAAAAGTGAAAGGAGTTCCCGTAAGAGGGAAAAAAGATTGGTGATATGATGTTGCGGTTTACAATTCGTTTTATATTGTTTTTCCTGCTTCTAGGAAGTACTGTTTTAGAAGCCCAAATTCGCTTCGATGCGAAAGTGAGTAAAAAACGATTAGGCTTAAATGAACGTTTGAGAGTCGACTTTGAAATGAATGAAAATGGGGATAATTTTGACCCTCCATCGTTTACAGATTTTCAAGTTGTCAGCGGTCCACAGCAAGCAGTTAGTCGTTCATGGGTAAACGGAGTGCAAAGCTTTTCCAAAACCTATACTTATTTTTTAACTCCAAAAAGGAAAGGGAGTGTTACTATAGGTCAGGCAGAAGTAACCATCAAAGGGGAAGTCTATAAAACAACCCCCCTAGAAATAGAAGTAACCAACGCCGTAGAAAAACCAAATGATCCAAATAATGTGGAGGGTCTTATAGACGGTAATATTCATTTAGTTGCAGAAGTTTCCAATACAAACCCGTATTTAAATGAGGGAATCACAGTTATCTACAAACTCTACTTCAGAAATCCAATTTCAGTTTCTGACGTTTCAGAGCTAGAAGCTCCTTCTTACGGAGACTTTTGGAGTCACTTGATTAAAATTGGAAGAGCTGAAATCAATATGAGGGGCTCTTATAAGGGGGAGCCTTATAACGAAGTTATTTGGCGTAAAGTAGTACTCTACCCCCAAAAAACGGGTCAGCTGAAACTGGAACCTCTAACTTTAAATTTGAGTTTAAGTGTTCCCAGTAACCGAAGAGATCTCTTCGGAAGAAGAATACTCACCCAAAGCCAAAAAACACTTACCACTGGTCAAAGAACCATTAGAGTTAAAGAACTTCCTCAACGGAACAAGCCGGAAAGCTTTACTGGCGCCGTCGGGCAGTTTGATTTTGATGTAATTTTGGACAAAGATGCACTCAAAGCATCTGAGTCCTTCCAGGCAAAAGTTAAAGTCAAAGGAAAAGGAAACCTCAAGTTGTTTAACCTGCCCAACATCAATTTCCCTAACACCCTAGAAGTGTATGAGCCTGAGCACGATGAGCAAGTTAAAATAAACATCTCTGGTATGGAAGGAACTATAGAAGACAACTACACTATAGTCCCTCAGTTTCAAGGGAAATATCCTATTCCATCTGTAGAGTTTTCCTATTTTGATCCGCTTTCTTCTACTTATAAAACCTTGAATTCACAAGATTTAATCGTAGATGTTTTTGACGGTCCAACCGCATCGGTATCAAGAAATAACGCCCAAACTTTGAATCGAAATCAGTTATTGACAGCTAGTGAAGATGCTTTTAGATTCATCAATTTAGACACGAAATTGACTTTAATAAACCAAAGGGGTTTTTGGATGAGTCGTCTTTTTTGGATCTTATTACTCTTACCCATTTTACTTTTATTCAGTGTCTACATGATCAAAAGGTTTGTGATGAGTAAATCAGAAGACACCCAAAGCCTTAAGCAACGTAAGGCTAAACAATTAGCAAAAAAATATTTGAGTTCAGCAAAAAATGAAGTACTCAACCAAGCTCGATTTTACGAAGCTTTAGAACGTGCACTTCACAATTATTTAAAAGCCAAGCTCAAGATAGAAACAACAGAAATGAATAAGTCTAAAATTGAAATCTTATTGCTCAACAAGCAAGTGGAACAACAAATAGCATCAGACTTTATTGAACTTATTGAAAATTGTGAAAAAGCGCGTTACGCTCCAGGTTCTTCAGTCAATATTCAGGGCGATTTTGAAAAAGCAACTGCGCTAATCGTTAAAATTGATCGTCAGTTATGATAAAGCAAATGTTTAGTGGAAAAAGACTAGGTCTTATGGGGTTTGCAATATTTCTTTTAGTGAATACGTCAGCCCTTTTTGCTCAGGCTTCTATGGAATCCTTAGTTGAACAGGGAAATGAAGCATACAATCAAGGGGATTACAGAAAAGCGATTGCATTTTATGAACAAACCCTCTCAATGGGACAGCACAGTGCTGCCTTGTATTTTAATTTGGGCAATGCCTATTACAAACTCAATGATGTAGCGGAAAGTGTTTACTATTTTGAAAAAGCACAACAACTGAATCCCAAGGATGAAAATATTCTTGTAAACAGTGCCTTTGCAAAAAACATGACTATAGATTCAATAGAGGAGCTTCCCCAGTCACAGATAGAACAATTTAAAAACCAACTGTATGGATTGTCTAGTCTCGATACTTGGTCTGTAATAACAGTTGTTTTACTCTGGATTTTTGTAGGGCTGTTTTTGGGCTACCTTTTCTCCAACACTGTAGCTCTAAAAAGAAGCTTCTTTTTTAGTTCTCTTATTGTTTTACTCCTTTTTTTAGGAAGTTTTTCGATCACTTTTAGTATCGATCAGGAAAATAAAAACACTCATTATGCCATTTTATTTTCACCAGAAATTGAAATTTGGTCTGAACCCAACCAGCAAGGAGAGTTTTTATTTACTTTACACGAGGGAACTAAATTCCAATTGTTAGATGATCTAGAGGATTGGCAAAAAATACGAATTGCAAATGGTTCCGAGGGGTGGATTAGAAATGCAGTGTTCAGAAAGTTAGATTGAGGTTTTTAAATCAGTTGTTGCTTCACAAGCGGTGTACTTTGCATCAATCCTTCAAATAATAATTCGCCTAAATTCTTTAAATAAGAATAACTTATTGCTTCTTGGAAACTGCTCTCAGGAAAGAGAGGAATCCATTCATTTATCCCTTCAATAATCAAGGTTAGAGCACTTAAAATAACACACCACTTAACCAACCCAAATACTCCTCCCAACAATTTATTTATCCAACCTAAGGCAATAATTTTTAAAGTTTTGGTGATCATTTTTGCTAAAAGACCAACGAAATAAATAATGATAACAAAAAGTAGGATAAAACTTAAGATTTGAATGGTTTTAGGATTCCAATTTACAAAACCACTTAAAAATTCTCCTAGCAGGGTTGAAAATTTGGATGCACCTACCAAACCAAGGATTAACGCAATTATTCCAGCTATTTCTACAACAATACCTTTTATAAAACCACTGATAAGGCCGTAGGCTAAAAACAACAAAACAATTAGATCAATTCCATTCACGACTCCAAATTACTCTTTTTTTTAAAGCATACAGTCCTGAAAAGCTATCTTTGCATATGGCTCAAAACACACGAGACAATCAATTAAAATCACGTTGGGATCAATTAGTGCTTCAACTTACAGAACGTTTTTCTGAGGGGGAAAGCATGGAAGTAGAAGGAATACTCTACCTCATTGGGCTTCAAGAATACGGAAGACCTCATGAAAAATTCAAAAAAGAAGACAATATAAATTTAATTCATATCGGAATTTGTGTTGTATTGGAACCTTATGGTTTCTATAGATTTGAATCTTATGACGATCAAGGGTGGCCTCATTTTGAATTAGTTGAAACGCTCCCTCATCTAAAACCCGGGGAACAAAGCCTTTTAATTAAAACGGCAATAGTAGAATACTTTGTTAAGCAGGGTGTGATTTCCTAAAACTCCATTATTTTTGTCCCATGATAGAACGCATAAATGACTATTTAAAAGAGGTTGAAGCTTTTTCAAGCACTTCATCACAAGAAATCGAAGCATTTCGAGTAAGCTTTGCAGGAAAGAAAGGCATACTCAATGACCTTTTTGCTTCTTTTAGAGAAGTGCCTGCTGAGGAAAAAAAAGCCTATGGTCAACAACTCAACAAGCTGAAAGAGGCTGTTGCAGAGAAAATAAAAGAACTACAAAGTCAGACTCAATCTTCTGCTGGAATAAATAAAATAAGTGACCCAACTAGAACCGCTTTTCCTATTCAATCGGGAAACAGACATCCCCTTTCTGTGGTGAAAAACAGGATAGTTGATATATTCACACAAATTGGTTTTAGTATTTCTGAAGGCCCTGAAATTGAAGACGACTGGCATAATTTTACGGCATTAAACCTACCCGAGCATCACCCTGCTCGAGACATGCAGGATACTTTTTTTATTCAAACAGATCCTGATATTTTACTTCGAACACATACCTCTTCTGTCCAGGTAAGGCATATGGAAACCCATCAACCACCGATTCGTACCATTTCTCCAGGTAGGGTTTTTCGAAATGAGGCGATCTCCTCGAGAGCCCATTGTATTTTTCATCAAGTTGAGGGATTGTATATCGCAAAAGACGTTTCTTTTGCTGACTTAAAACAAACACTGAAATATTTTACTGAGGCCCTTTTTGGGAATTCTAAAATACGACTACGCCCTTCCTACTTTCCTTTTACAGAACCTAGTGCCGAAGTAGACATCTACTGGGGGTTAGAAACAGAAATAGATTACAGAATCACTAAAGGAACTGGTTGGTTGGAAATTATGGGGTGTGGAATGGTAGACCCCAACGTATTAAAGAATTGCGGAATAGATCCAGAGGTTTATTCTGGTTTTGCTTTTGGTATGGGGATAGAACGTATTGCTATGCTCTTGTATCAAGTAAGTGATATCCGCTTGTTTTTTGAAAATGATGTCCGTTTTTTAAAACAATTCAAACCCACCCTTTAGTCTAGCAACTTGGCGAGCTTTTTAAAGCTTTTTTTTGGATTTTTCTGTTGATATAAAATATGATACACCGTGTCTATGATGGGTGTTTTTATATGTAGTTGCTTTGCTTGTTCATAGACAGGACTGCTTGCGTAATAGCCTTCTGCTATCATATTCATCTCCAGTTGAGCTCCTTTGACAGTATATCCCCTACCGATCATATTTCCAAACCTTCTGTTTCTGCTAAATAGGGAATAGGCGGTCACTAAAAGATCACCCAGATAGACAGAGTTGCTAACGTCTCTTTCAAATTCACTTACTTTATTTAAAAAGCGATTCATTTCACGTACCGAATTTGAAATTAGGACACTTTGAAAATTATCACCGTAATTTAAACCATGTGCTATCCCCACCGCTAGTGCAAAAATATTTTTTAAAAGTGCGGCATATTCAATTCCAATAACATCCTCAGAAACAATTGATTTGATGTAGTTTACTTTGAGGAGGGATTGCAGTTGAACAGCATTTGCTGATTTAGTATATGCTAAAGTCAAATAAGATAACCGCTCTAGAGCCACCTCTTCTGCATGGGAGGGACCGGAAATTACCATAAATTGATCCAGCGGAACATCAAACTGTTTATTGAGATAAGTGCCAACAATACACTTACTTTCAGGGACTATTCCTTTTACTCCAGAAACGATGATTTTGTCTTTTAAAGAAACAGTTAGCTGCTGTAATGTGGCTCCCAAAAATGCTGAAGGTACCGCTAAAACCACCCATTTACTTGAATGAACTACTTCGTTTATATCGGTACTTACAGTTATTCTACTCGGTTTAAATCGTACCTCAGAAAGGTAGTTGGGATTTCTAAGGTGTTTTTTAATATATTCCGCTTGTGTCTCATCATGCACATACCAATGTACATGTACATGGGCATCAGTAAATATTTTGACCAAGGCAGTAGCCCAACTTCCGCTACCGACGACAGCAACAGATTTTTTCAAAGTAGGGGTTTTTAAAGATTTTAATACCATGAAAATTTAAAGGGTCGAGAAATTATATCCAGCTACTCCAAGGAATTCTGCTCAATAAGAATATTAAACCAATTCCATAAAACAATGCGATTCGTAAAAACTTTTTATCGCTTTCGTTTTGTCTTTTTTGAAGCGACCAACCAATCGTAATTAAGACAATGGCTAAAAGATTCATCAAAGGGTGCTCCACCAGATACAATCTACTTTCAGCATTTTTCATGACCCCCATTCCCATAGAAGACCATTGCTCAAACCAGGGAGACACAAAGTAGAGTATAATACCAATTAGAAATTGGATATGAGAAAAAATAAGTGCAAATAGGCTAATTCTCAAATCCGTGGATTGAAATTCTTTTCCAGAAAATTTTCCTCTTATGGCGTTGAATACAGCAACAACAAGAAGGATTAATACAAAAAAGGCCCAATAGGAATGAATGGTTTTAACTAAAGCGTACATCTGATTATTTTTGATAAAAATACTTTATTTTCCTAAACCTGCTCTTTTTTAAGTAAAATATACAACTCAGTTTTTTGGTTCACTTTTGCGAATCAACTTAAAAGCTTACTTTAGTTAGTAACTAAGAAATAAAAGATATGAAAAAAGTCATTTTTATTACATTTTTAGTGTGGATGGGGTGTAAAGAAGCTCCTTCTGCAGACCCCACTTTTGGTATTGTAATTCACGGTGGTGCAGGAACCATTTTACGGAAAAACATGACTGCAGAGAAAGAAGCAGAATATCGTTCAGTTCTAGCAGAAGCAATTCAAGTAGGCCATGCTATTCTCAAAGCAGGAGGCAGTAGTAAAGAAGCGGTTGAAAAAACCATACACGTAATGGAAGACTCCCCCTTGTTTAATGCAGGAAGAGGTGCAGTGCTTACAGCAGATGCATCCATAGAACTCGATGCCTCTTTTATGGACGGGGCTACTTTGGACGCGGGTGCAATCTCTGGGGTAAAAACAATAAAACACCCCATTTCTGCAGCAATAAAGGTTATGGAAGATTCACCTCATGTAATGCTTTCGGGTGCAGGTGCGGATCGATTTGCAGTAGAACAAGGCTTGGAAACGGTAGAGCCAGAATATTTTATTACCGAAAGAAGAGTCAATGCATTGAAACGTGTGCAGGATGCTCAAAAACCCCAAAAAACCTCTTGGTCACCTACTGAAAAGGAGTTTTTACAACAACAACGTTACGGAACTGTGGGTTGCGTTGCATTAGACCTTTCTGGCAACCTTGCTGCTGGAACCTCTACAGGAGGGATGACTAATAAAAATTGGAATCGTATTGGTGATGCACCTATAATTGGAGCAGGGACATATGCAAACAATGCAACTTGCGCTATTTCGGCTACTGGCTGGGGAGAATATTTCATTCGTTCCGTAGTAGCTCACGACATCTCTGCCTTAATGGAATATAAGGGCATGCCTATTCAAGAAGCAGCCTATGAGGTAATTCACAACAAGGTTGCAAAACTAGGAGGCGATGGAGGTGTTGTGGGAATCGATAAAAAAGGGAATGTTATGATGGAAATGAATACCCCTGGGATGTACCGTGCGCACATGGACTCTGAAGGCAAGCTTACAGTTAAAATATATAAAGATGAGTGAAAACCCATCACTATGCTGTAATTTTTTCCAGTTCTCTCATTGATCTAGATGATAGTAAGTACCATGGTTTTTCAAAAGAAATGTTAGAAAGGGTAGCAGCAGCATCGGGTTTTCTTGGCGTGGAAAGTTATAGAGAAAAAGACGGAAAAGGCGCTACCATCAGCTATTGGGAAACCCTTTCTGATATTCAGGAATGGAAGCAAAATGCCAGACACCTTCTCGCTCAAAAATACGGTAGAGAAGAAGCCTATAGTTCTTATCAGGTAAGGGTTTGTGAAGTTCAATACAGCTATTCATTTAGTAAGTAGGATAAGTTTTTTTTAATTGGAAGAAGAAGAGACCTTCACTACAGAACGTAAAATCATTCATATTGATATGGATGCTTTTTATGCCTCTGTAGAACAACTAGATCATCCCCAGTGGAGGGGATTAGCTCTTGCTGTAGGTGGAGGTGGTTCTCGAGGAGTTGTTGCAGCAGCTAGCTACGAGGCAAGAAAGTTTGGTGTGCGCAGTGCTATGAGTGGTGTAATTGCTAAAAAAAGATGTCCTCATATAATCTTTGCAAAACCGCGCTTCGAACGTTATAAGGAAATTTCAAATCAGATTCGATCTCTTTTTATGGAGTACACCCATTTGGTGGAACCCCTATCTCTAGATGAAGCGTATCTAGACGTTTCAGAGTATCCTTCTGCTACATTAATAGCCGAAGAAATTCGTTTAAAAATAAAAGAAAAAACTGGCCTAACTGCTTCTGCTGGAATATCCATCAACAAGTTTCTTGCAAAAATTGCCAGCGACTGGAACAAACCAAACGGACAAAAAACAATCGCCCCACATGAGATTTTACCTTTTTTAGAGGGCTTAGATGTAAAAAAATTTCACGGTATAGGAGAAAAAACAAAACTTAAAATGTATCAATTGGGCATTTATACTGGCAAAGAGTTAAAAGCTCAATCTTTAGATTTTTTAATTGCTCATTTTGGAAAGTCAGGAGCCTATTATTATCAAGTGGTAAGAGGAATACACAATAGTCCTGTAAAACCACATAGAATTCCAAAATCTGTGGGAGCAGAGCGTACTTTTGAAAAAAACTTAAGTAGTGAGTTGTTTTTAGAAGATAAACTAGAACAGATTTCAGGATTGCTAGAAAAAAGACTTGAGAAGAATAAATGTGCAGGTAAAACAATAACCCTTAAAATAAAATACAGCGATTTTAAAGTCCAAACAAGAAGTAAAACAGGAACACTTTATCTCGCTTCAAAAGAACTTATTTTGGAGCAAGCCAAAGAATTACTGTATCAAGAAAAACTCTCGAATTCTGTTCGCTTGATAGGGATATCATTATCCAATCTCAATACACTCAAGAAAAAAGACACAAAACAAGCTAATGGAAAAACAGCTCAGTTGATCCTTCCTTTTTAAACACAAGATACTCGAAGTGTATTTACCATTCCCCTAGATTCAATAGGCATTGCAGTAAGGTTCACCACAAAGTCTTCTTTTTCAATATACTTTTTTTCTAAAGCAATTTGGTTGATTTCTTCTACCGTTTTATCCGTACTGTTGAGATTGTTGTAGTAAAATGTTTTTACCCCCCACAACAAACTCAATTGATTGAGAATTCTTTTGTTGGAAGTAAATACTAAAACATGAGATTGTGGACGCCAAGCAGAAATTTGGAAAGCGGTATACCCACTGTTGGTAAGTGTGCAAATAGCTTTTGCTGTGATATCATTTGCCAAATGTGCGGCGTGATAGCAAATGGATTTTGTTATGAATCGTTTGGTTCTTATAGTAGGAGGACTTTGAGGAACATTTATCAATTCTGAATTTTCCACCGAAATTAAAATATTGGCCATGGTGTTGATGACTTCAACGGGGTATTTACCTACAGAAGTTTCTCCAGAGAGCATTACGGCATCTGCACCGTCCATAACCGAATTGGCTACGTCATTTACCTCTGCTCTTGTAGGTGTTAAACTGTCAATCATGGTTTCCATCATCTGGGTGGCAATAATGATTGGAATTCGGGCTTTTTTTGCCAAATGGACTAGCTTTTTTTGGATCAGTGGAACTTCCTGCGCAGGTACTTCGACTCCTAGATCACCACGAGCAACCATTAGCCCATCAGAATAAGCAATGATTTTATCGATGTTTTCAATAGCTTCTGGTTTTTCTATTTTGGCAATGATAGGTATTTTTCTATCGATATGTTTTGCCATTAAATCTTGTAAATCGATAATGTCTTGACTGTGCCGAACAAATGAAAGGGCAATCCAATCCACGTCTTGTGTAAAAATAAACTCAGCATCTTGAACGTCTTTTTTAGTCAGAGCGGGAAGTGAAATATTAGTGTTGGGTAAGTTTACTCCTTTGTTTGATTTGAACGGTCCACCTTGGATCACGACAGCCTCTACCTCATTTTCTTTGTTGCTAGAAACAACTTCAAAGATGAGTTTTCCATCGTCAAGTAGGATACGCTCTCCTTTGGAAACATCCTTTGGAAAATTTTTGTAGTTCATGTAGGCTTTTTTTGCATCACCCTCAAAAGGAGCATCTGTAGAAAACAAGACACGATCACCTGGAGCTACTTCTGTACCTTCTTTCATTTTGCCTACACGGAGTTTAGGACCCTGAAGATCTCCCAAAATAGCAGTGTTTGTATGAAGTTTTTGATCCACTTTACGAATCATTTGAATGCGGTTTGAAACATCTTCATAATCCGCATGTGAAAAGTTTATTCTGAAGACATTGACTCCTGCAAGAATCATTTTTTCAATAACCTCTTCAGTAGAGGTGGCAGGACCTAATGTAGCTACAATTTTAGTCTTTTTAATAAAATTCATTTATCAAATATTAGTAATCGGTTTTTAATTTTCTCAAAAGGAATACGAAAGGTATAACTTATTGCGGACCATGCTGCTAGAACCCTTTGCAATGACTCTAAAGTATTTTTGTCGTTGCATCTTATATAAAAATCAACCTGTTTAAATTCAGAAAATAAAGATACTTCATTTCTCTGTGGAAGCTCAAATAAAGTGTTATTATTTGTTGTAGTCTGTACTTTTTCCTCCTGGTATTTATTGGAAAACAAAAAACAATTTATATCCTGTTCTGGGTTTTCCCATTCAAAGAGTTGAAAAATACCCTGGTTATTTTCGTTTTGAAGATCTGTTTTTGAACGACATAAAAGCAAAGATGTATTTTTATTGATGTAATACACCAGTTGATGTGCCTCAATTGGAGTGTGAACTCCCATCCAATATTCTTCAATAATGGGTTCTTCAATTTCTAAATGGTATATTCTAGGTGCCATTTAATTTTTCTGTGGCTTTGGATTCAATTTTAAAATACGTACGGCAATACGAGCTGCTTTTTCCTCCGCTTTCTTTTTTGAGGAAGCTTTTGCTTTGGTGAGTAATTTAGAGTTCAAAAACAGTTCTGCACGATAGTTTAGTTTTGGGGTGGTGCTTTCATCCTCAACTGTTTTGAAAAGAATTTCTTTTTTTTCTTTTTGCCCCCATTCAATTAAAAAGGCTTTATGGCTCAAAACCATAGAATTTAGCCCTTCCATATCAATATAAGTGCGAATGATATATTTAGAAACATATTCTTTAGTTTTTTTATAACCTTGGTCAATAAAAAGAGCACCTATAAAAGACTCAAGAAGGTTTCCGTGAATATCCTCTCCAAAATTTTTATGGTTGTTTGAGATTGAAACCAGATCAAACAAGCCCATTTCTTTTCCTATTTGATTTAATTTAGATCGGCTTACAATTTTAGCTCTTAATTTTGTCAATTCACCTTCTTTTGCAATGGGATAATAGTCATAAAGAAATTCTGCAATGATTGTAGATAAAAGTGCATCTCCAAGAAATTCTAGACGCTCGAAATTTAGGGTATTTCCTTTTTCGTCTTTTAAATTCAGAGAACTATGTGTAAAGGCTTCTTTGAATACGGCAATGTTAGAAGGTTTTATTTTAAGTTTTTGTTGAATCTGGATAAAAAAATTCCCGGATGTTGCCATTCGGGAATTTCGTATGTATTTCAGGAACCTCACGTGTCCAATTTAGCTTATTTTCTTAAATAAGACACAGGCGTTATGTCCACCAAATCCAAAAGTATTTGACATAGCTACAGAGACTTCTCTTTCCTGTGGTTTTCCAAAGGTAAAGTTGATGCGTTGATCGATATCTTCATCTGGGGTTTGATGATTTATGGTGGGAGGTACTATCCCGTGTTTTATTGCTAAAATAGAGGCAATTGCTTCAACAGCTCCTGCAGCCCCCAAAAGGTGACCTGTCATGGATTTTGTTGAATTGATATTCATCTTGTAGGCATGTTCTTTAAATAATTTTACAATTGCATTAGACTCTGCAATATCACCTAGAGGAGTAGAAGTTCCATGCATGTTAATAATGTCTACCTCTGAGGGATCTAGAGCGGCATCACGCAAACAGTTCTCCATAACTTTAGTAGCACCTAGACCCTCGGGATGTGGTGCCGTCATGTGATGAGCATCTGCTGAAAGTCCACCACCAGCAAGCTCTGCATAGATGGTAGCCCCCCTGGCAATAGCATGATCATAGGATTCTAGGATGAGAGCCCCTGCCCCTTCACCCAGGACAAAACCATCTCGATCTTTATCAAAAGGGCGAGAAGCTGTTTTGGGGTCATCGTTTCTTTTAGATAATGCATGCATGGCATTAAATCCTCCAATTCCTGCTTTTGTTACAGCGGCTTCAGAGCCTCCGGTTACAATGACGTCTGCATAGCCAAGACGGATGTAATTTAAAGCATCGATCATAGCATTTGAAGCAGAAGCACAGGCAGAAACCGTAGCAAAGTTAGGCCCTCTAAATCCGTATTTTATGGAAATAAGCCCCGGTGCAATATCTGCAATCATCTTGGGGATAAAGAATGGATTGAACCTAGGATTTTCATTTCCAGCAGCAAAATTCAGTACTTCATCTTGGAAGGTTTCTAGCCCACCAATTCCTGCTCCCCAGATTACTCCTACGCGGTCTTTATCTACCCGGTCTAATGGAAGTTCGGCATCTGCAATAGCTTCTGCTACTGAAACGAGTGCATATTGAGCAAATCGGTCGTATTTTCTTGCCTCTTTTCGGTCAAAATGATCGAGTGGATCGAAGTTTTTTAATTCACAAGCGAATTGTGTTTTAAACAAAGAAGCATCGAAATAAGTTATCGGAGCTGCCCCACTGGTACCAGACAATAAACCCTCCCAATAGTCTGAGAGGGTATTACCAATAGGTGTAAGGGCCCCCAATCCGGTAACAACTACGCGTCTTGGTTTCATGGCGCTTTAATTAGTCTGCTTGTTCAATAAATTTAATAGCCTGACCAACAGTGGCAATATTTTCAGCCTGGTCATCAGGAATTTGAATGTCAAATTCTTTTTCGAACTCCATAATCAATTCCACCGTATCCAGTGAGTCTGCACCTAAGTCATTAGTGAAGCTAGCTCCATCCACAACTTCGTTTTCATCCACCCCTAGTTTATCAACTATGATGGCTTTTACTCTTGAGGAAATGTCTGACATAATTACTATTTGTTTAAAATTAAGTGTCAACAAAAATATAAAACTTTAAAAGAATTTGACGGATTGTGATTGAATATTAACCTTAATTTTGAATAATGTTAACAGTATTATCAAGCGTTTCTATGGTATTTACTGTCTTTAAGTAGAGAAATGAAACAGAGAATAACCTTACTAGCTTCTGGGAGCGGCACAAATGTTGAGAATATTTATCGTTTTTTTGAACAAGATATAGAGGTTTCCTTTGCTGGGGTTTTCACAAACAATCCAAAGGCAGGAGTCATCGAGCGGATGAAACCCTATGGCATTGAAGTAAAAGTTTTTGATCGGGTTTCTTTTAATGAGGGAGACCTTCTAAAACAGATCGTAGAACAAAAACCGAACTTAATTGTATTGGCTGGCTTTTTGTGGAAAATAAACACGGAGTGGATCCAAGCGTTTCCCAATAAAATTATCAATATTCACCCAGCACTTTTACCTAAATACGGCGGCAAGGGAATGTATGGCAATTTTGTTCATCAAGCAGTAAAGGACCACAATGAGACCGAAACGGGCATTACCATACATTATGTTAATGAAAACTATGACGAAGGTGCCGTGATTTTTCAAAAAAATGTAAGAATAAGTGCTCAGGATACGGTATCTAGTATTGCTTCAAAGGTCCATCAGTTGGAATATACCTACTATCCAAAGGTCATTGCTTCTATACTCAAAAAGGAGTTGAAATGAAGGCAAAGTCTGTTTACCTCTACACAGATGGTTCTTCCCTAGGAAATCCTGGGCCGGGGGGATATGGAATTATTCTGGAATGGGTAGGTATGTCTTATGTCAAAGAATTTTCAGCCGGTTTTGCAAAAACAACAAACAACAGAATGGAGCTTTTGGCTGTAATTATTGGGTTGGAGTTGTTAAACAAGCCAGGAATGGAAGTGGTGGTGTATTCTGATTCGAAATACGTGGTAGACGCAGTTGAAAAAAAATGGGTGTTCTCTTGGGAAACAAAAAACTTTAAAGGGAAAAAAAACAGCGATTTATGGAAACGGTTTTTAAAAGTATATCACAAACACCGTGTTCATTTTCAGTGGATAAAAGGACACAATAAACATCCCCAAAACGAACGTTGTGATCAATTGGCTGTAGCTGCAGCAAAAGGAAAAAATTTACCTCCAGATGTCTTTTTTGAAAAAACGGAACAACAGGATTCTTAATATAGTTTGCCCTAAAAAGACCAAAAGAAATGTTTTGTATAAAAGGCAAATAGGGACACAGAGTTTTATACTTTTGCACTATGAACAATAAACTTTTGGTTTTGGGAACGATGGCTTATGATGCTATCGAATCACCATTTGGTAAAACAGGAAAGATTTTAGGAGGTTGTGCTACTTATATTGGATTGGCAGCTTCACAGTTTAAAACTAATTGTGGTTTGGTCTCTGTTGTAGGAGATGATTTTGAGAAAGAACACACCGATTTGCTTCGTTCTAAAGGAGTTGATCTTTCCGGTGTACAAGTTATTGCTGGGGAAAAAACTTTTTTTTGGAGTGGGAAATACCACAATGACCTTAATACTCGAACCACATTGGACACTCAGCTGAATGTTTTGACTAAATTCAATCCTCAGGTGCCGGAAGAATTTAAAGATGCTAGTATTGTACTTCTAGGAAATTTAGATCCGAACCTACAAGGGGCTGTTTTAGATCAAATGAATGGCCCAGAGCTAGTCATAATGGACACTATGAACTTTTGGATTGAAAGTTATCGCGAAAAATTGGATGAGGTAATTGGTCGAATCGACGTCTTATCAATAAACGATGAGGAAGCAAGACAACTTACAGAAACCCATTCGCTGGTTGAAGCAGCGCAGAAACTGCAAGCTCTTGGCCCGCGATATGTCATCATAAAAAAAGGAGAACACGGTGCATTGCTTTTCTGTGGCAAAAAAATATTTTGTGCTCCAGCACTACCTTTAGAAGAAGTTTTCGATCCCACAGGTGCCGGTGATAGTTTTATTGGTGGTTTTGCAGGGTATTTATCTCAAACAAAAGACCTCTCTTTTGAAAATATGAAAACAGCCACAATCATGGGCTCTGCAATGGCCTCTTTTACCGTACAACAATTTGGTACAGGGTCTTTAGAAGCATTAACAATAGCACAACTGAGACAACGTATATCTGCCTTTAAATCTTTATCTGAATTTGAAATAGAATTAACATAACACCGATATTCTAATGAGTGATGCAATAAAGCACGAATGTGGAATTGCCCTTTTACAACTTAAAAAACCCTTGTCCTACTACAAGGAAAAATACGGTAGCGCACTTTTTGGAATCAATAAGATGTATTTGTTAATGGAAAAGCAGCACAATCGCGGTCAAGATGGTGCTGGTTTTGCAAGTATTAAATTCAATATGTCTCCAGGGCAGCGCTATATCAGCAGAGTACGTTCTGCAGAATCACAGCCCATTCAAAAGATTTTTAAAACGATAAACGAACGTATTCAGAAGCAATTGGAAGTTTCCCCAGAATTGCTTTCCCATCCTGAACAACTCAAACAAGAAGTTCCTTATGTGGGAGAGCTCATGCTAGGACATGTTCGTTATGGGACTTTCGGAAAAAATAATATTGAAAGTGTTCACCCCTTTTTGAGACAAAACAACTGGATGCATCGTAATTTGATCGTAGCTGGAAACTTTAACCTAACAAACGTTAACCAGCTCTTCGATAATTTGGTTGATTTAGGGCAGCACCCCAAAGAACGAGCTGATACGGTCACCGTAATGGAGAAAATAGGGCATTTTCTAGATGATGCTGTATCTAAAATATACAAGAATTTGAAGCGTGAAGGTGTAACTAAAGCAGAAGCATCACCCCTTATTGCAGAACGACTCAAAATTTCAAAAATCTTAAGAAAAGCTTCAAAAAACTGGGACGGAGGTTATGCTATGGCAGGGTTATTAGGTCATGGCGATTCATTTGTGTTACGCGACCCTGTAGGGATACGCCCCGTATATTATTATTCCGATGATGAATTGGTTGTTGTCGCATCAGAACGCCCCGCAATACAAACAGTATTTAATATCCCCTATGAAAAAATAGAAGAGCTCGAACCTGGTCATGCGTTAATTACCAAGCGTACAGGGGTTACAAATATTGAACAAATCTTAGAACCTAAAGAGAAAAAAGCATGCTCTTTTGAACGTATCTATTTTTCAAGAGGAGGAGACTCAGAAATCTACCAAGAGCGAAAAAACTTAGGAAAAGCTCTTTTTCCCTTGGTACACAAATCCATTCAGGGAGATTTAGAAAACACGGTTTTTTCATTTATTCCCAATACTGCTGAAACTTCTTTTTATGGTATGATTGGTGCAGTACAAGATTATGTTCGAGAGCTTTTAAAGAAAGAATTGACCAAATCCAAGACTCCCGATTTGAAAGCAATTACTAAAATGCTGAACCTGAAACCAAGAATTGAAAAAATTGCAATCAAAGATGCTAAACTGAGAACGTTTATCACCGAGGACAGTGATCGGGATGATTTAGTGGCCCACGTTTACGATATTACCTATGGTGTAGTTCGCCCTGAAGATCATTTGGTTATTATAGACGACAGCATAGTTCGAGGGACAACGCTTCAAAAAAGTATTTTACAAATGCTCGATAGGTTGGGACCCAAAAAAATAATTGTTGTTTCGAGTGCTCCTCAAATACGCTATCCAGATTGTTATGGAATAGACATGGCAAAAATAGAGGAATTCATCGCTTTTAGAGCTGCTTTGGCACTTCACGAGGATCGAGGAAATAAAGAAAAAATCATTCAAGAAGTCTATCAAAATTGTTTAAAAAGTGTCAACGAAGGTCAAGAAGCTCCTCCCAATTATGTGAAAGCCATTTACGACTCTTTTACTGATATAGAAATTTCTCAAAAGATTGCTCAAATCTTAAAACTGAAAAATATCAAAGCGGAAGTGGAGGTTATTTTCCAAACGGTCGATGGGCTTCATAAAGCCTGCCCAAAGAATTTAGGAGATTGGTATTTCACAGGAGATTATCCAACACCTGGGGGCTGTAGGGTTGTCAATCAAGCCTTCATTAACTTTGTCGAGAAGAACAACAAAAGAGCGTATTAAAATTTTAAGAATAAAAAAGGGGCTCATGAGCCCCTTTTTATTACTCTAAAAGAAATTTTATACTCCAAGAGTGTATAATTCTTCTACCTTTTTCCAGTCGATTACATTAAAGAAAGCTTCTATATAATCCGGACGTCGATTTTGGTAGTTGAGGTAATAGGCATGTTCCCATACATCAATGCCTAAAATAGGGGTCCCTCCACATCCTATACCAGGCATAAGCGGGTTATCTTGATTGGCAGTAGCACAGACGTCTACACTACCGTTCTTATGAACACATAGCCAGGCCCAACCTGAACCAAATTGTGTAGCAGCCGCTTTAGCAAAGGCAGTCTTAAAATCCTCAAAAGAACCAAAAGCAGAAGCTATTGCTGACCCTAAAGCTCCATCAGGTGTGCCCCCTCCATTTGGTGACATGATATTCCAAAACAAACGGTGGTTGTAAAATCCTCCACCATTGTTGCGAACCGCTTTGTTTTCCATGTCTAATCCTTTTAGAATTTCTTCTATAGACTGGTCATCCATTGGAGTATCAGCAATTGCATTATTTAAGTTTGTGGTATATCCGTTGTGGTGTTTGCTGTGGTGTATTTCCATGGTACGCGCATCAATATGGGGTTCTAATGCATCGTAAGCATACGTTAAAGAAGGTAATTCAAAAGCCATAGTTTTTGTTTTAAGTTTAGGCAAAATTAAAATTTCTTTTGGCAATCCTGTACTAAGTTTTCAAAAGCCTTACATTTAGTAGTCGATTTTAACACTTTGCCACAAACAAATTTTCATATCATCAACGCTTCTGCTGGATCGGGAAAAACCTACACCCTAGTTTTAGCGTATCTTAAAAAAATTCTAGCGGACCACAATCCTAGAGCTTTTCGACATGTATTGGCGCTCACTTTTACCAACAAAGCTGTAAATGAGATGAAAGAGCGCATTGTTGAAGCCTTATTATCTCTTGCACACTATAAAGCCCCTTCAGACATGGTGAAAAAACTAAAAGATGAATTAACCATAACTGAGAAAGAGTTGGCCCTACGTGCAGATCAAAGATTGCGCGTGATTCTTATGGAATATGGGAGTTTTGATGTCATCACCTTAGACAAATTTACCCATCGTCTGATTCGAACTTTTGCAAGAGAGTTTCAATGGTCTTCAAATTTTGAAGTCGCTTTAGATTCTAAAATTCTTTTGGAAGAAACGGTACTTTCTATCATTGAAGAAGTGGGAGTAGATCCTGTACTTTCTAAAACACTCTTGGCTTTTAGTTTGGAGAAAGTAAGAATTGGAAAAGACTGGGATGTACAACAAGATTTGGACGAATTTGCTGCCCTATTGCTAAACGAAAACGACCGCAAACCGATAAGCGATTTAAAAGACAAAGATTTTGAGGAATTTTATGAGGACAAACAGTTGTTGTTTGAAGAAAGAAATAAAACTCAAAAAGAGGCAATTCAAAGTGCTGAAACAGCCTTACGGTTTTTAAAAGATCAAGGTTTAAATGAAGAGGATTTTAAGTCACAGCTTGTACATAAACATTTTTATAAGGTGCAGCAGTGTATTTTCGAAAAGCTTTATGAAAATCAATTAGAGGCTGCTCTAAATGGGGATAAACCTTTATACAATAAGAGCCTATCAGAGGATAAAAAGAAACATATTGATGGTGTACAAGAGCAACTACGTTCTCATTTTTACCATATAAAAAAACTTGTTGGAAAGTATCAAGTTTTGGAGCGAACACTCAAAACTTGGGTTCCTAGAATGCTTTTACAGTTGATAGAACAACGATTGGAACAGCTCCAAAAGGAAAAAGACATACGATTACTCGGAGAGTTTAATAAAAAAATAAGTCAGCTGGTTCGAGACGAACCAGCACCCTTTATTTATGAACGTTTAGGAACCCGCTACCAGCATTATTTTCTAGATGAGTTTCAGGACACTTCAAAAGTTCAATGGACCAATCTCACTCCCTTGATTGCAAATGCTTTGGAAAGCGAATCTCTAGAGGGAGGAAAAGGGTCACTTCTCCTAGTGGGAGATCCAAAGCAGGCTATTTACGGATGGAGAGGAGGGGATATGGATCAGTTCATTCATTTAACAAATCAATCGAAAAACCCTTTTCAAGTTGTAGCCCAAAAGGCTTCTTTAGGGACTAACTACCGTTCGGGAGGAGAGATTGTATCCTTTAACAATGGTTTTTTTTCTTTTTTGTCTCATCAGTTTAAAAGAGAAGATTATAAAAATATTTATGGAAAAGGGAGCCAACAAACACCTAACAATCAGGGAGGATATGTCTGTTTAGAGGCGATTCCGAAGGGGACAAAAGAGGAGACAACACCCCACTACGTTTCTAAAACTCTTGCTGCAGTGGAAAAATTAATTGCAGCGGGATATGCAACAAGTGAACTCGCCATCTTGGTACGTAAAAAGGAGCAAGCGGGCGCCATTGGCATGGCACTTATATCCAAAGAATTTGAAGTCATCTCCTCAGAATCACTTCAAGTTTCAAAGTCTAAAAAAGTACAAGTCTTAATCTCTTTTTTAAACCTTTCAATAAATCCAGACAAAAGCGAGCTTCACAAGGATCTCCTTGATGAATTTTGGGAGATACAAAATAGAGATTTTAAGGAATATCACAGCTTTGCAGTAGCTTTTCTAAATGCAAAAACAACTGATTTTTTAACACAATTACAAAAGGTTTTTGATTTTAAAATACAATTTGAATCACTTCAATCAATGCCTGTTTCAGAGGCTGTGGATTATCTGTTAATGTGTCTTTCTTTTTTAGATTCTAAAGACGCCTACATTCAAGCATTTTTGGAGGATGTATTTGAATTTTCAAAAGCATCTAATTCTTCCATTTTTTCGTATTTAAAGCATTGGGAACAGCAGGAAGAAAAGCTACGTATTGCAACCCCAGAAGCTTCAGAAGCAATAAAACTCATGACCATACATCAAGCTAAAGGTCTAGAGTTCAAAGCCGTTATAGTACCTTTTATGGATACCCCTATACAGCCAGTAAAAACCTATAAAATTTGGTATCCATTTAAAGATGAACCATTAAAAAAGCTCAAGTGGGGATGGTTTAATTTTTCGAAGGAGCTCAAACATTTTGGAACTTTGGGAGCAGAATTGTATGAATCTAGTCGTTTAGCACATCAGTTAGATGCTTTTAACGTGTTATATGTAGCTCTTACAAGGGCTTCGGAGGTGTTGCATATTATCACGCAAGAGGCAGAAGTTGGTAAAGACTCCTATGCACAATTTTTTAGTTCTTATGCGGAGGTATTGAATCACAAACTAACTGTTGACCTTCCTTTTGAAAAGGGAGATTTTTCCAAAAACCGTAAAAAGACAAAAGAAAAGGTTCTGGAAACTGTTGAAAGTATTGTTCCCACACTAGGAGTTACTACTTTTTGGAAAGAGAGGTTGGTTCCAGAAATTCAAAAGAATTCAAGGTCTTCTGTTGCTCAAAAACAGGGAAATTTGACGCATGAACTTTTGGCAAAAGTAATTCGTTCACAAGAGGTCTCAGAAGTCATTGAAAACGCAGTTAGAGATGAGATCTTAACAGAAAAGGACAAAGAGATTTTAGAGGAGAAAATTTGGAAAGTGGTGAATCATCCTCAATTAAATCCTTTTTTTAATGGAGAAGATCGTGTTTTATGCGAACAGGATTTATTGGTTCCTAAGGGGCCTACACTGCGTCCTGATCGAATAAATTTTTCAAATTCTGGGACAGTGAGTATATTGGATTATAAAACAGGAAAACCCAAAGAAGAGGATAAAAAACAAATACTTACTTATGCTGAAGTGTTAAAAACCATGGGATACAAATCCATCCACCCATACCTCGTTTATCTAAATCCCGAGATTCTAGTTGTAAAAACGAATTGATTTAACTAAAATAAACCTCTTTAGCTTGACCTGATTTTTTACTTTTAAGGATGCAAACTTTTTTAGACGGTGTTGCCGAAAGAATTGTTGCCTCTTCGCACAGTATGGATCAGGTCAAGATTATTGTACCTAGTGTCCGGGCAATTCATTATTTGAAGGAATCGTTTAAAAAGGTTATAGATCAACCTTTGATAGCACCAGAGATCATCAGCATTTCAGAATTTATAAAGGCACTTTCTGGAATAAATACCACCTCAAAGATTGATTTACTTTACATTTTTTACCAAGTATATCAAAACCAAACCCCAAAAAATGAATGGGATTCTTTCGATCAATTCTTGAGTTGGGCACCAACGCTTCTGAGTGAATTTAATGAAGTTGATACCCAATTGGTTAAAGCACAAGAACTCTTTGACTATATGAGTGCTTTAGGTAGTTTGGAACATTGGGGTGCAAAGGAAAAAGGAAGTTTAAGCTCTCGTCATTTTAGGCTACAAGAAAAGGCTTTTAACTATTACAATAAACTGTATAAGAGTTTGCTATCACAACAAAAAGGCTATCAAGGCTTACAGATGAGAGAGGCGGTAAAAAACTTGACTTTTTACTTGCAGCAAGACCTTCCCCATCATTTTTTTGTTGGTTTTAACGCCCTTACAGAAGCAGAAGCTACCCTAGTACAGGAACTGATTGCTGAAGATAAGGGAGAGGTAATATGGGATTTAGACCACAGTTTTTATGAAGATCCTTATCATACTGCGGGTCATTTTATAAGAAACTACCACAAAAATTGGAATGTGTTAAATAAGGGATCAAAGCCAAAATTTGAACAAGTGTTTACTCAGCCAAAACAAATTGAACAAATTAGTGCTGCAGGCAATAGTATACAGGCAAAAGCAGCAGTTCAAATTGCATCTTCCCTCTATCGTGCAAACCCTAAGGAAAAAACAGTACTTGTTCTCGCTGACGAGGAGCTGGTTCATCCATTACTTTCTGCACTCCCTAAGGACGGGTTTCCTTGGAATCTTACAATGGGATATCCCTTAAAAGGAACTCTTTTATCGAGTTTTTATCGTTTAGTTTTTGAATTGCATCAAAATTATGAAGAGCGAGGTTTTTCATCCAAAAGAATTAATGAATTGGTTAATACAGCTCCTTGTCAACTTATTTTAAAGAGTGTAGGTTCCATAGTAGATATGACGGGAGCGGGAAATCAAAAGTTTTTTAAGAGCGAAAATTTGTGTCAATTCGGAACGGTAAGTGTGTTACTTTTTAAACCATTTGACACTATTAAAGCTTTTATAGAAAGGCTTGGAGCAATTGCACTTTCCTTACAAAAAACCTATTTGGATAATAATAAATTTTTTGAAGCCGCTGTATGTGAACGAATCAATCAAATTTTAGAATCTCTTCTCAAGCGTCACATTATTGCGCCCTTTATAAGTAGTTTAACCGAGTTAAAGACGGTTTTCGAATTCTTATTACAAAATGAAAGTTTTGATTTTACAGGTAATCCCTTGGAGGGTGTTCAAATCATGGGGGTGTTAGAAACACGGCTATTAGATTTTGATAATGTTATTATTACCAGTGTTAATGAGGGAGTATTGCCCAATGGGAAAACACCATTTTCTTGGATTCCATTTGATGTGAGAAAGAAATTTGGTTTGAATACCTTTATTGAGCAAGATCATATTTACGCCTATCATTTTTTTAGACTGCTGCAAAGAGCCAAAAGGGTCTCTTTGATATATAACGCTTCTGCACAAGGACTGTTTTCTGGAGAGCGAAGTCGCTTTTTACTCCAGTTAGAATACTTTAAACAAAAACAGCATACACTAGACTTCAAAAGATTAGAACTTCCTGTTCCTAAGCTTGAGGAAAAAGGCAAGCAAATCCCTAAAACAGAAGAGGTTCTAAACTGCATCGAACGGGTAGGGCAAGAAGGTTTTTCACCTTCCTCTCTTAGTCTTTACATCAGAAATCCTTTGGCTTTTTATGAAGAACGTATTTTGAAGATAAAACAACCTTCGGCTTTGGACGATCAATTAAGCTCAAGAGAAAAAGGGACTATTATGCATGAAGTATTAGAAAAGCTATACCTCCCATATTGCTCAAAAACCTTGGATGTGGATGCTGTTGATAAGATGCTTGAGCTCCTTCCCAAAACTCTAGAGCACTGTTTCAATTCGACACCCGCAAAGGGGCTTTCAAAAACAGGAAAAAATGCAATGCTCTACCAAATCATGGAAGCAGTAATACAACATTTTTTGAAACAGGAAAAAAAACAATTAGAAGAGGGAAATTCAATTCAGATTATTGCCTTAGAACATCAGTTTAAAAAGACTGTAGAAATAGCCGAATTGAACAAAAAAATACATTTCAAAGGGACAGTAGACCGCATTGATCGGTACAACGGAACATTGCGATTTGTAGACTATAAAACAGGAAAAGTAACCCCAACAGATTGCGCCTTTTCAGATTGGGAAGAATTGATCATTGATCCCAAGAAAAGCCCTCTTTTTCAAGTAATGATGTATGTATATCTATTACGAGAAGAATTCAATAACGAACCCATTACAGGAGGAGTAATTCCCTTGAAGAATTTTGACACAAATTTTCTAGCCGTTTCACTTAAAGAACATCTCAGGAAAAAAAATAGCTTGATTCTAGAAGAGGTGAGTGTGAGACAATTTGAACTTGTGCTGTTTAAATTACTGGGAGAGCTTTACGACCCTGCCATTCCTCTAGAAGAGAGGCCCGTCTAAAGGCATAAAAGCTTAATTTACTAGGGTATTGTTTCAATTTTTTTATTTTTACAATAGGTGTAAGCCTACTGACTATAATATTGCATGGCAAAAAAGGAAGACTTTGATAAAATAGACACCAATAAAGATGGTGTCATTTCCAGAGAGGAATTTGAAAATGCAGATCAATCGGCTGGGGTAGAAAAAGAAAAGCTGAATTGGTTTTTGCGATTGATTACACTTGGGGACCGTTTTGATATTGGAGATTTTTGGGATCGATTAAAAAAATCAATTGTAGAATTCATTATTCTAGTATTTGGTGTGACAGTATCTTTTGGTATTGAGCAACAAGGAGGTGAATCGGATAACCGTGAGGATGGTATTGAAAATTTGACCAATTTGAGAGAAGAAATTGAAAAGATGATTGTTTATACTGACAGTTATATCGAACAAATCGACTGGGTTACTGACATGTATCAAAGGCAATACGACCGGTGGGAAGAGGATAATGACAGTATATTCATTGACGCTCAAGATGATGAAGCTGAACCTAATGGAAAATATTATTTTTCTCCCATGAGTCTTTATGTGCAAAGAGACCCCTTTGATCCTCCACGTGTCAATTTTGATGCGATTAAACTCGATGGAACATTTCGCTTACTGCCAAAGGAAGTTGGTCTTAAAATCACGAATATTTACGACGGAACAGATTTAAAGTACCTGATAGAAAACACAGGAAAAAATGAAGAGCGCTATGTGAATCAGTTTATTGATCAAGTGGCCAATAAGTGGGTTTATGACCTCCCTTGGGTCGATTTAGACTACAATGAATTTTGGATTGAAAACAGAAAGTACATTCAAAAGGATAAATTTATAAAATACAACCTTTACAAGCGTTTAGATCTGTGGCAGTGGAGTGTAAAAGACCAATTACAGCAATACAAAAGTACATTAGAAGAAGGGACAAAAATGCTGGATTCTGTTTTGGCTGTTCGCGAAAGTGAATTTGAATTTATATGGTGGGTTCTTAACCCTAAAGACTAGCTCTTGCAATTAAGTCAGCAACCAATTTACCGGAAATCAGAGCAGGGGGGACCCCAGGACCAGGTACAGTAAGCTGTCCTGTAAAATAGAGATTCTTCACTTTTTTGCTTATTAATTTCGGCCTTAAAAAAGCAGTTTGCAAAAGAGTATTTGCAAGGCCATAAGCATTGCCTTTATATGAGTTATAGTCTTTAATAAAGTCTTTTACACAAAAAGATTCACAAAAAAGCATTTCTTTTTTTACACTCTGCTGGGTTAATTTTTCTAAGCGGTTTAGAACGATATTTAGGTATTTCTCTCTTAATTCAGGCGTGTCTTCAATCCCAGGTGCAATGGGTATCAAAATAAAGCATGCTTCTTTTCCTTCGGGAGCCATTGTAGGATCTGATAATGAAGGAAAATTTGCGTAAAATAAGGGGTTGTTTGGCCAGTTGGGGGCATCGTAGATTACCCGAGCATGTTCATCAAAGTCAACATCAAAAAACAGGGTGTGATGCGCTACATTTTTTATTTTTTTGTTTAAACCGATATAGAATAGTAAGGAAGATGGGGCAAATACCTTTTTGTCCCAATACTTTTCAGAGTAGGCACGATATTTTTCATCAAGTAAGGTTTCTGAATGATGGTAATCTGCACCTGTAAGGACGATGTCTGCATCGATTTTTTCTCCATTTATTTGAATACCGATTGCTTTTCCAGACGTATCTACAAGAATTTTCTCAACATTGGAATTGGTATGGAAATGAACCCCAAGTGATTCTGCAAGGGATACCATAGCTTTTACAATGCTGTACATTCCTTTTTCGGGGTGCCAGGTTCCCAAACCAAAATCAGCAAAATTCATAAAATTATAAAAGGACGGGGTGTTGGAGGGTTTGGCTCCAAGAAAAAGAACCGGAAATTGAAGGATTTGACGAAGTCGGGGACTTTTAAATTCTTTATAAACATCTTTTTTGATGTTGCTAATAAAGTAGTTTATCTTTTTTATTGTCGTGGGAGTTACTAGCTCAAGAGGTGAAATGCCAGGCCTGTATACGAGGTCTTTTATAGCGATTTCGTAATTTTCTTTTGCGCGGTCTATAAAGCGTTTGAGTTTTGTGCTACTTCCCTTTTCTTCTTGTTCAAACACCTGGTATATTTTTTCTAAAGAGTCTCCGATTGCAATGCTATCATTTTCTCCAAATACGACTCGATACCCAGGATCGAGTCGTTCCAGACGATAAAAGTCTTCAGTTGTTTTTCCAAAATCGTTATAAAAGGATTCAAAAACATCTGGCATCCAATACCAGGAAGGACCCATATCAAAGGTAAATCCTTCTTTTTTAAGCTGTCGTGCCCTGCCACCTAGCGTTTTGTTTTTTTCAAAGACATGGACGTCAAAATTTTTCTGAGCAAGGTAAGAGGCAGCTGACAGTGAAGAAAAGCCAGAGCCTATGAGTACAACTTTTTGTTTCATAGCACAACAAAGATATTACAAAACAAAGGTTATTCCTTAAAATTATAGGGAAAGCATGGTTTTAATCTGTCTGTGCAGCCCAGTTTACTCCTCTGGTTATGAGACTCCAAACTTCTGGAATATCATAATTTTCTTTTGAATGTCCAATTGAAGTGTAAAACACCTTACCGTTTCCATAACGTTTCTTCCAAACAACAGGGATAATTGCACCTTCAATCCAAGAGTCGTGTGCTCCAGAAAAACGAGTGGTGGCTAAAACATCAATGGCAGGATCGACATGCATATAATATTGTTCGGAATGTAAACTGAAATCACTGAGGTCATTTACGATGGGATCTCCGTTGCCCTCAAAATGAACCGTATAAGTTACACGTCCGCCTGGGTGTTTTACAAATTGACCTCCCACCATATACTGGTATTCCGTATTGTTTCTGAACGAGTCTCCCAGACCACCGTGACATCCAGCCAAACCTACACCGCTAGCAATTGCCTGCAACAAACCTTTGGATTGTTCCGGAGTCATTTCACTCATAGTTATGTGTTGTACAATCAAATTCTGTTCCCGCAATAACTCCGAATTGGAATAAATAGAAGTGCTGTCTGCTACTGTAACTATTGCTTTTTGACTTCTGAGCCAATTTGCAATCTTTTCTCCAAAGTATTTGGGTTGATGACCTTCCCAGCCTCCATAAACAACAAGTATTTTTTTGTCCTTTAAATCAAATTGTGTTTCCTGAGAATAGGAGTGAAATACAATAAAGAAAAGGACGAGTAGCAGAGGGGGTATTTTCATCTTTGGGTGAATTTTTAATTTTTGTTTTTTCTAAAATTATGAATTTCTTGCACAAAAGAAGCACTTATTATTCCCGTAGGTACTGCTACAATTCCAATACCAATCAAAGAAATAACCCCGGCAAAGACTTTACCCCATACTGTAATAGGAACAACATCTCCATAACCCACTGTGGCTAAAGATACAGTGGCCCACCATAAAGAGGCCGTAATACTAGAAAACACCTCTGGCTGGGCTTCATTTTCCAAAAAATATATGGCAGAAGCAGAAAAAAGGATACAAAGTAAAGAGAGATATAAAGTAAACTTAAGCTCGTTTTTAACAGCTGAAATGGCTTTTATAAAAAGTTTTAAAGATTTACTATCTCTCCCCAATTTAAAAATTCTCGAAAGACGGAACAGCCTTAAAATTCGGAAGAAACGACCGTCGATTAAAACAAATTGCTTGATGTAAAATGGAAGTATGGAAAGCAAATCAACAATACCAAAAAAACTAAAGACATAAGCTACAACTCCTTTCCACTTATTCTCCTTAAAACTAAGATATACTCTAAAACAATATTCAAAGGAAAAAATCAATATAGATATCAATTCAAAATAATAGAAGAAAACGCTAAAGCGGATCTTTATAGAGTGATGCGATTCTAAAATCATGGCCAGTATATTGGCTATAATTAGTAGATAAATAAAGGCGTCGAAACGTTTGAAATTATTCATGAAAATGGAATTTTCTAGGGTAAGTTCTTTTAATCTAAATTAAATGAAAATAATAAATAAAAAACAGTAGTTATGTAAATTGCTGAATCACAACGCTATAACAGTAGCCGTTAAACATTCGTTTCATAAAAAATAAAAATAATTAAACAAAAATTAGTTTGTATAAGAAAAAGTATTTATTTTTAAACAAGTTTAAATTCAATTTGGTTTCAAAACGTCTCTGGTGATTACTTCCATTAGTCAAATTCTAAAATCCTAAACAGAGACGTTTTTCTTTTTTCCTCTACAAAAATCGGCTACCTTAGACACTAGTTATAATTGTATTTTGTTTAATGTCTACAGTCACCTCACTCACACTATTTACCTTTAAAAAAAATAAGTTTTGGGCTTTCCAGCAAATGGGGACTGCTCCAAAAAAAATGAAACAGGTCAGAGGGCTTCAATTTTTTAAGTTTTTAGGTACAGGTGGAGGTCAGGGTTTTAGCTTACGTCCTGATTTTTCAACCTATGCTTTTTTGGGTGTGTGGAACAATTTGATGGACTACAATCAGTGTGTTGAAAACCATCCTGTTTTTAAAAATTACAGAAAAATGGCTGCAACAGAAAGAGAATTATTATTACAGCCTCTAAAAAGTCATGGATTGTGGAGCGGTGTCAATCCTTTTAAAAACAAGGTCATCGTTCAACCCGAAGAAGCCAATTACCCAGCAGTAGTCATTACTCGAGCTACCTTGAGGTGGAATCGGTTAATTTCTTTTTGGAGGTCAGTACCTACTGCCAGTAAAGCAATTGAACAGGCAGCGGGAGTGCGTTTCTATAAAGGCATAGGTGAATGGCCTTTCGTTCAACAAGCCACAATAAGTATTTGGGAAAATTTTGATGCTGTCAACGACTTTGCCTACAATACAAAAGCACATGCAGAGATCGTTAAAACTACACGCTCAAAAAGATGGTATAAGGAAGATCTTTTCTCAAGATTTTATCTGATTTCCGATCAATCTAAAATTTTTTAAATGAATAAGGCCATTGTTATAGGAGCAGGAGTTGCCGGTTTAGCAGTTAGTATCCGTTTGGCAGTAAAGGGGTATCGAGTAGAGGTTTTTGAAAAAAACACCTATCCAGGTGGAAAGCTATCTGCTTTTACTCTTGAAGGATATCGATTTGATGCGGGCCCTTCCTTATTCACTATGCCTCATTTTATTTCGGAACTTTTTGAACTAGCTGGCGAACGTGTTGAGGATCATTTCCAGTATTCAAAAAAAAAAATTGCCTGTAACTACTTTTGGGAGGACGGAACGACTTTTAAAGCGTATTCCGATCGGAGTCGGTTTTTAGATGAAGTGGAACATCAATTTAAAGAACCAGCAGAAAACGTAGCTAAGTATTTGGATAGAGCGAAGCAAAAATACGATTTGACGGCAGGTTTATTTTTAGAACAATCCCTTCATAAAATGAAAACTTTTTTGTCTTGGGACACTTTAAAAGCCCTGTTTCAGCTCAATACGTTCCAGTTGCAAAAAACCTTACATCAAGTCAATATAGACACTTTTAGATCACCTTATTTAGTTCAACTATTTGATCGGTATGCTACCTATAACGGATCGGACCCTTATCAAACCTCTGGTATGATGACACTCATTCAGCACTTGGAAAGTGCTTATGGGACTTTTATTCCAAAAAAAGGAATGGTATCTATCACAGAAGCATTGTATGCTTTAGCAAAAAGACTAGGAGTTACCTTTACTTTTGATGCTGCAGTGGAGGAAATTGTAACGGATCGAAAAGGAGTCTCTGGTGTTCGTGTAAATGGTGCTACCCAAAACGCTAGTCTTGTTGTTTCAAACATGGATGTTTTTCTCACCTACAAGCAGCTTCTCCCCAAAGCACTACCTCCTTTAAAAAGATTAAAACAAGAGCGTTCTAGTTCTGCAGTTATTTTTTATTGGGGGATTTCTAAAACTTTTAAGGAATTAGACTTGCACAACATCTTTTTTTCAAAAGACTACAGTAGGGAGTTTAAAGCCATTTTTCAAGAACATAAGGTTTGTGATGAACCAACCATTTACGTCAATATTACTTCGAAAGATGTACCTAATGATGCTCCCAAGGGTTGCGAAAACTGGTTTGTCATGATCAATACACCCGCACATCACGGACAGAATTGGGATCAAATTGTTTCCCAATTACGAGGAGTAGTTGTCAATAAATTATCACACCAATTGGGAGTAGATTTAGAAAGTTTAATTGAATGTGAAGAAGTTTTAACACCTCCTCTGATTGAGTCCAAAACCCAATCCTATATGGGTGCATTGTATGGAGCATCTAGCAATGATGTTTTTGCTGCTTTTTTACGACATCCTAATTTTTCAAGCCAAATCAAAAACCTCTATTTTTGTGGTGGTAGCGTGCATCCTGGAGGAGGTATTCCATTGTGTTTGCTCTCTGCTAAAATCGTGTCAGACCTTATCCCAAAGCTGTGAAGATGAACTCTAGACTCTTTTTTTCAAAACAACAGTTTTCCATTGCATTGATTTGGCTTTTTCATGTGTCTGGTTTAGTGGGGATTATTTACAGTGATGCCTCCTGGTTTATTAAAGCAACACCTGTTAACCTTCTCTTGAGTTTTGTTCTTTTGATGATCAACACAACATGGAGTAGAAAGACATTAGTACTTGTTTTACTCTGTTTTATCACAGGAATGTTTGCAGAAATTATAGGGGTTCACTACGGCTTTCTATTTGGAGCCTACAGTTACGGTGATGCTCTTGGAATCAAATTTCTTGATGTGCCTCTCCTAATTGGTGTCAACTGGTGTATTTTGGTTTTTATCACTGGATTTATTGCTTCGTTTTTTGTTACTGGGTTATGGTCTCGTACATTATTAGGTGTTTTTTTAATGCTCTTTTTAGATCTAGTGATAGAGCCTGTAGCACCTGTTTTGGATTTTTGGACTTTTGAATCGGGGATAGCCTCCTTCCATAATTATTTTGGATGGGCGGTGGTTGCCCTTCCCTTGCAGTTTGTTTTTCATAAATATACTCCCAAAATGGACGGCCCATTTCCCTTTCATTTATTTATTCTTCAGTTTCTATTTTTCACCATACTTTTGTTAAAAATCAATTCCTTGGGAATATAACCCAAAACCTATGTCCTATAGTAGTCGTTTTTTAGTGTTTTGCTTTTTGAGTTTTATCTCTTGCAATACGAATTCATCAACAGTTGGAACAACATCAACTACGCTACAAATTCAAGAAGAAAAGGGAAAAAAGATGACTGCAGATCTACCATTAGTTGCCTATCCAGAATCTTTACTGAAGGACTACGGCCTTGATGAATGGGAAGAGTTTAGAAACCTTTATGAAACAATGGAGCGATTAAAATCTCTTGACTTGAGGGATGTAGAGGTCAATATCCTAGGGCTGTCGTCTCGCTTGAAAGATTTAATTTCAAAGCCCTTACCTGGAGCGTTTGAAACACCTCAAATCAGAAGTCGTTTAAAAGTAGTACAAATGCAAACTCAAAAATCACGTTATTTTACACGTCATTATAAAGAAGATTCCTTAGCACCCTCTTTGGAGGCACTTTATGCTCACTACAACGCCCTACTAAACCGAATGGCTGTTTTGAAAGAAGAAGCGAATACGGTAGAAAGTGAGACAGCCCAAAATTAGTATTTAGAGTCCAAGATCTTTTTTTTGCTGTAGTCCTCCGCAAATATTTCTGTCTGTTCTAGAGCGACTTCTAAACTGGAGATGTGATGCATAAATTTTTCATTTTCATAACCCTCCTCGTATAAGGAGTGATAAATTTTTAAAAGAATGCGATCTGCTTCTAAACACTTCTCTACAGCTGTGGATTTTAAGGTTTCAATAGAAGATATTAACAATTGATCAAACTTAAATTGACTGATGACGAGATCATCATATTGCATACCAAGTTGTTGGAGCTCGGCTAAAATTTCCTGAAAAAACCGATTTCTATAGACTGCTTGTTGATTAAAAAAGCGCTTGTCTTGAGAAACGTTTGCATGATCTGCCGCTTTTAAATACCCTAGTTTTGTGTTTTTTAGGTGTATCAACAGTTTCTCCATTAGAGCGATATGACGATTGCGTTTGCTCATACTAATTTTAGTATTTAAAAGTTACCTAAAAAGTAAACGCAATGACTATATGCAGCATGATTATATCAACAAGTTATCTACACTGTAGGAGAATGAGGTGTATTGTGTAATTTTTGTTCCCTTGATGATACGGTTTATTGTCTCCTCTTGAGCAAATTCTGGAACAGCTAGACCACGTATTTGGGCTTGAAAGCTATAGTAGGTTGCTCTTTCAGGATGGTGTGGAGAGACCAGATTAAAAACTCCTTCAACTTTTGGAGTAGCAATTAGGCTACTAATTCCCTCTACAGCGTCCTTTTGATGCACAAAATTTATTTTTCCTTTTGGATTAGCAATTGTTTTTCCCTGAAAGGAGGTGATTGGATTTCGATCTGGACCTACAAGACCTCCCAAGCGAATAATTACAGAAGAAGTGTGCTTTGCTATGATTAATTTTTCACAGGCCAAGAGGGTTTTAGCTGCATCAGTTTCTGGCTCAGGAACACATTCTTCATCAAACGTTTTTCCTTTTGAACCATAGACAGAAATACTACTGAGGAAGATTAGACGTTGTATTTTGCTGGATTGAGTCCATGCAAGTAGCTGGCTTACTTTTTGTAAAAGAGACCCTTGATTATGAGAATTTCTGCCCGGAGGGATACCAATAACTAAGTAGTCCAAGTCCTCTAAAAAGGGAGCAACACCTTCTGATGTATTTTCTTCAAGCACTACCTTGAATCCAGAAATCCCTTCCTTTTCTAAAATTGAAACACCCTGTGTCGAAGTCCTTGAGCCACGAACACGATATCCAGACCCCATCAAATGATGGGCAAGTGGAACCCCAAGCCACCCACACCCCAAAATACCTACAGCATGCATAAATGAATTTTTGGCAATGATACTGATATATTTTTATAGAATTCCTAAATTTTCATCCTTAATTTTTCATTTGAATCAAAAAAAAACTATATTAGAATTAATATTAAATTAAAAATTATGCCCGTAAAAAGTTTTCAAGGAGAACGGGCTCAGAAAAAAAGAGTCACTCCAAGTAAATTAACAGTTGCTGATGTAATGACTACTCAGTTGGTTTTGTTTCGATCAGAACAGAGCATCCATGAAGTGATGAAGGCCTTTATAAAATACCGAATTTCTGGAGGACCTGTGGTAGATGAATTAGGAAATTTAATAGGAGTGATATCTGAAGCGGACTGTATGAAAGAAATTTCTGACAGTCGTTATTTCAATATGCCCATTTTAGATAAGTCTGTGGGACACTTTATGACAAAACAGGTTGATACAATTGATGCCACTACCAGTGTTTTTGATGCAGCAGCTAAGTTTTCCAAATCCAGTAGAAGACGCTATCCTGTTCTTGAAAATGGACGTTTAGTAGGACAGGTCAGTAGAAAAGATATCGTTGTGGCAGCAATCAATATGAAAAGTCAAACCTGGAGCGCTAAGTAAACAGCTCTTTAGCTACTCTAAAGGTATTGGCATGTGCTTCTATAATGTGTTTTAATTCTTTCGAGTAACCCCCACCCATACTGCATTGTACAGGGATTTGTTTTTTCTTCCAAAAAGAAAGGACCTCTTTATCTCTCTGTTTACACCCTTCTATACTCAACCCCAACCGGCCCAATTTATCTGAAGCTAATACATCTACCCCACAGAGGTAAAAGACAAAATCTGGTTGGACGAGTTTGTAGAGTTTTGGAAGTAAATCTTTGAGAATTTTCAAATAAGTACTATCGTCACAATGATCTTCTAGAGCAAGGTCTAAGTCACTGGTCTCTTTTCTAAATGGATAATTTTTTGCTCCGTGCACAGAACAGGTAAAAACCAAAGGGTGATTTTTAAATATTGCTGCTGTTCCGTTTCCCTGATGTACGTCAAGATCCAAGATTAATATTTTTTTTGCAAACCCTTTATCCAAAAGATATTGTGCCGCAATAGCCTGATCGTTTAGCAAACAAAAGGCCTCTCCTCGATCCGGAAAGGCATGGTGGGTTCCTCCAGCGATGTTCATTGCAATCCCCGTATCAAGTGCTTTTTTTGCACCTATTAGGGTTCCTCCTGCTATTAAAAACTCCCTTGCTACCAAATCACTACTTAAGGGAAAACCAATACTGCGAATTTCACTTTTTGATAAATCAAGCTTTAACAAACGCGCTACATAATTGGACTGGTGTACTCGTAGCACTTGTTCTTTTGTTGCAGGCTTGGGGATAAAAAAGTCAGCTTGGGTACAGCTACCTTCCAAAAGGAGTTGTTGAGGGAGGAGTTCATATTTTTCCATTGGAAAACGATGGTTCTTTTCCAAAGGAAGACGATAGGAGGAATCAAATGCAATAGGGAAATTCAAAATTTATTCAATAGATGAACCTGAAGCTACTGAGGTATCCTCAGGCTGGATAAATACAAAACCCCCTTCTTCGTTTTCACCTAGCAGTATCATTCCCTTACTTTCAACACCTTTTAGTGTCCTAGGACTAAGATTACTCAACAGAGTTACCTTTTTACCAATAAGTTCTGAAGGTTCAAAATCTTGTGCAATCCCCGAAACTACCTTTCGAAATTCGGCTCCCACTTGAAGGTGTATTTCCATTAATTTCTTCGTCTTTTTGATCTTTTTAGCAGCTGTGATTTCTGCTACTTTAAGCTCTAAAGAGGCGAAATCCTCATAGGAAGTAATAGGTTTTATTGGTGGTATGGTGGATGTTTTTCCAGAGGCTTTGGTATCGTTTAATTTTAATTTTTCCCGTTGTTGATCCATTTGTGCATCTTCAATTTTTTGAAAGAGAAGTTGGGCTTCATTAAGTTGATGCTCTGAAGGAATCAATTCCTTCTTTTGACGGATTGTTTCCCATGTCAACTGCAAAGGCTCTATATTGAGCATTTGAATCAGTTTTTTGGAGGTGAAGGGTAAAAAAGGCTCACTAAGTATTGCAAGTCCAGCAGCTATTTGTAATGCTGTATGCATGATAGCTGCTACTCGATCTGGATCTGTTTTGATCTGTTTCCAGGGTTCAGCATCAGCGAGGTATTTGTTGCCCAGTCGCGCAAGTTGCATTAGTATTTGACTGGCTTCTCTAAATCGGTACTGCAAAATAGAATGCCCTATTTTATCCGGAAATTTTGCTAATTGGGAGAGTACCTTCTCATCTTCTAGGTGTAAAGAACCTGCGCTAGGAACACTCCCTTGATAGTATTTGTGCGTTAAAACAACCACTCTATTGATAAAGTTTCCATAAATAGCAACTAACTCATTGTTGTTTCTTGCTTGAAATTCCTCCCAAGTAAAATCATTGTCTTTTGTTTCAGGGGCATTTGCGGTCAATACATAGCGCAATACATCTTGTTGATTTGGAAATTCCTCTAAATATTCATGTAGCCAGACAGCCCAATTTTTAGAGGTTGAAATTTTCTGACCTTCTAAATTCAAAAACTCATTTGCTGGAACGTTTTCGGGCAGAATGTATCCTCCGGTAGCATGAAGCATCACCGGAAAGATGATGCAGTGAAAAACAATGTTGTCTTTACCAATAAAATGGACCAGCTGGGTTTCCTTATCTTTCCAGTAGGGTTCCCAATCAATGCCTTTCTCTGCTGCCCATTCTTTGGTCGATGAGATGTACCCTATAGGAGCATCAAACCAGACGTATAACACCTTACCTTCAGCTCCTGCTACAGGCACAGGGATTCCCCAGTCGAGATCTCTAGTTACAGCACGGGCTTGCAGTCCATTGTCTATCCAAGACTTGACTTGTCCATAAACATTGGGTTTCCAATCGTTTTGGTGCCCTTTTAGAATCCACTCTTCTAAAAAAGACTCATATCGATCGAGAGGGAGGTACCAGTGTTTGGTTTTTTTCAAAACAGGCTCAGATCCACTTATAGTAGACTGCGGATTGATGAGGTCTGTTGCACTAAGACTACTCCCACAACTTTCACATTGGTCACCATATGCTTCTGCAAATTGACAGACGGGACAAGTTCCTGTTACGTATCGATCTGCCAGAAATTGTTTTGCTTCAGGGTCGTATAGTTGTTCAGATTCATTTTCTTCAAAGACCTCTTTTTTGTCTAAAATGGAAAAGATCTCTTGGGCGGTTTTATGGTGTATAGGTCTTGAAGTCCTAGAGTAATTGTCAAAACAGATCCCAAAGGCCTCGAACGAGGTACGAATCAAATGATCGTACTGATCGATCACTTCTTGAGGAGTTTTGCCTTCTTTTTTTGCTTTTAATGAAATAGCAACACCGTGTTCATCACTTCCACAAATGAAAGCAACGTCTTTCCCTTGTCCTCTTAAATATCGAGCGTAAATATCTGCCGGAACATAAACACCTGCTAAGTGACCAATATGTATTGGACCATTGGTATAGGGTAATGCAGCGGTTATGGTATAGCGTTTTGACATTGAGATTTTTAAATTTTTTCAAAAGTAAGCAAAACTGAAAGCTTTTAGGAAAAGGAGGTATCTTTAATTAACCAAATCAAACCTCATGGCAGAACACAATCTTTTGGGTGCTGAAGCAGAAAGAAAGGCTTTGGCTTATTTGTCTGAAAAAGGATACCAACTGCTCAAAAAAAACTATCGTTTTCAAAAAGCAGAGGTCGATTTGATCATGCAACAAGATACTACTTTGATTTGTGTTGAGGTTAAAGCCAGGACAACAGACTTTTTTGGAGCTCCAGAACAATTTATTTCCTCAAAAAAAATCAAACTCCTCGTTCGAGCTATGGATCATTATCTTACTGAAAATACACTAGATATGGAGGTGCGATTTGATGTAATTGCATGTACCGTAAAGGGAAATAAATGGACCCTAAACCACATTAAAAATGCCTTTTATTCTTTTGGGTAATGTTTTAAATAGAACAATTTGTTTTTTATTAGCTACTTTTGTTATGATTTATACTAAATAGGCCAAATTTCTTTCCAATGAAAACAATTGCAGCTACAGTAACAGAATACATTAAAACAAAGCCTTATTTAGCTTCAGCTCTTTCTGAGGGAATTATTAACCTCACCTCTTTGGCAAGAAAAATTCACCCCGACATCGAGGCGTTGATGAATAAAACTGTCAATCAAGGAGCCATTATCATGTCCTTAAAACGAGTTTCAGACGATATAAATTTTACTGCTACCAAAAAAATCATCAGAGTACTGAAGAATTTGGGGGACATCACTGTCCGTTCTTCCTTGGTGGACTATGGATTTTTACTTTCAGAAACACTTTTGCTTACACAGGCTAACTTACTTAAGAAGATTGAGTTTAAAAAAGATGTTTTTTATACTTCATCTCGCGGCGTTGCAGAAAGTAATATCGTTGTTAGTCAAAACATTGTTCCGCTCGTTGATGAACTTTTTCAAAATGAGGTCTGCCATTCTAAAGTGGAAAATTTGTCTTCTATCACAATCAAACTTCCTACAGATAATGTGAAAATCCCAGGAATTTATTATTTCATTTTTCAGCGCTTGTCTTGGGAGGGTGTAAATATTACAGAAGTGATATCTACCTCCAATGAGTTTACTATTCTTATGGATGAAGACCAGGTCGATATTGCCTTTAAGGTGATTAAAAATCTTAAGGCATTGTAGGCTACTGAAGAAGACGTTTAAGTGTTTCTTTGAGTTTTTTCACCTCTTCTATGTCTTTAATAGAGAGCATGAGTTTGGGTCCGGTTGAAGTATTTTTTTCTTTAAGCACCATTTGATCGGTATTTTTTTGAATGTGGCCGATGATGCTCCCAAAGCGTTCACTTTGATAAAAATCACTTTGCTGATCTGCTATAAAGTAACACAAACAACTCCCTTTTTTTAAGATGATCCTTTCGATACCCAATGTTGTAGCAATCCATTTTAACTCTACACTTTCCAGTAGTTCTTGAGCTTCTTTAGGCAAGGTTCCAAAGCGATCTTTTAGTTCTTCTTCAAAGGCATTCAATTCTTCTTTGGTTTTCAACTGGCTGAGTTCTTGGTAAAGAGCTAAGCGTTCTTTAACGATGTTGACGTAATAATCTGGAATGTAGATTTCCAAGTCAGTATCTATTTGAACTTCTTTACTGTAGGCGTTGAAGCTGTCATTCTCATTTTCAGTATAAAGGGATTTAAATTCATTTTCTTTCAATTCATCGATGGCTTCTTGTAGTATTTTTTGATAGGTTTCAAAACCCATTTCATTGATGAAACCACTTTGTTCCCCACCCAAAAGATCACCAGCACCCCTTATTTCAAGGTCTTTCATTGCTATCTGAATACCAGAACCCAGTTCAGAAAATTGTTCAATGGTTTTAATCCGTTTTTGTGCATCAGAACTCATTGCACTGTGCGGTGGTGTGATAAAATAACAAAACGCTTTTTTATTACTTCTGCCTACTCTACCTCGCATTTGATGCAGGTCACTCAATCCAAAATTATGGGCATTATTTATAAAGATGGTATTTGCATTGGGTACGTCCAAACCGTTTTCTATAATGGTGGTTGCAATTAAAATATCATATGAACCATTCATAAATTTTAAAAGTGTTTGCTCCAGCTTTTTACCCTCCATCTGGCCGTGTCCTATTGCGATCCGAGCATCGGGAACCAGTCGTTGTATTAAACCGGAAACCTCTAGAATATTTTCAACACGATTATGAATAAAAAAAACTTGTCCCCCCCGCTGAAGCTCATAGCTTACGGCATCTCTGATCTGGGTTTCACTAAATTGCACCACTTCACTTTCTATGGGATACCTGTTGGGAGGCGGCGTGGCAATCACAGACAAATCTCGTGCTGCCATCAGGCTAAATTGAAGTGTTCTGGGAATGGGAGTTGCAGTGAGAGTAAGTACATCGATGTTTTCTTTTAAGGAACGGATTTTTTCTTTTACCGCTACTCCAAATTTTTGCTCTTCATCTACAATGAGCAATCCAAGATCTTTAAAGACCACATTTTTATTGACCAACTGATGGGTCCCTATTAAAATATCAATCGTACCTTCTTTAAGTGCGTTTAAAATTTCCGTTTTTTCCTTCGCTGTTCGAAAGCGGTTGAGGTAATCTACTCGTACAGGAAGTTCTTCCAATCGATTCGAAAAGGTCTTAAAATGTTGAAAGGCAAGTATGGTTGTTGGAACCAAAACCACCACTTGTTTACTGTTGTCTACAGCTTTGAATGCTGCTCGAATGGCTACCTCTGTTTTACCAAAACCCACATCTCCACACACCAGGCGATCCATAGGCTGACTAGATTCCATATCTGTTTTAATCGCTTCGGTAGCTTTTTCTTGATCTGGGGTATCCTCAAATAAAAAAGAGGATTCAAGTTCCCATTGAAGGTAACTGTCTGGAGCAAAAGCAAAGCCAATTTTTTCTTTTCTTTTAGCATAAAGCTGAATCAAGTCAAAAGCGATTTCTTTTACTTTTTTCTTGGTTTTTTGTTTCAAGGCTTTCCATGCCTTTGAACCTAATTTATAGATCTTGGGGACAGTACCTTCTTTACCTGCATAACGTGTAATCTTATGCAAAGAGTGGATACTCAAGTAAAGGATGTCCCGTTCTCCATAGATTAATTTAATGGCTTCTTGCCATTTTCCCTCCACCTCAATACGTTGTAATCCACCAAAAGTCCCTATCCCATGATCTATATGGGTTACGTAATCACCCACCTCCATTTGGGTCAGTTCTTTTAGGCTTAAGCTTTCTTTTTTGCTTCGATCCGATTTTAGCTGGTATTTGTGGTATCTTTCAAATATTTGATGATCTGAAAAACAAGCCCATTGGGCTTCTAAATCTTCAAACCCTTCAAAAATAGGAAGGACTTCGGTTTTGTAATGGACCGGAGTATCCATTTCCTCAAAAATATCGTGGAAGCGTTTAGCCTGTTGTTCGTTGCTACAAAAAAGCGTGTTTTGATAGTTTTTCTTTTTGTTATTGTTGAGGTGTGAAACCAGCAAGTCAAACTTTTTATTAAAGGCAGGCTGAGGACTCTGTTTGACAAACACCTGATCTTCAATTTCGAGTTGGCTGGTTTTCTCCAGGACCAATACGGATTTGTTTTTACAATCTGTAATCCATTCTTGTGGATGAACAAATAGGGTTTTTGGGGGATGCTGGGTGGTGATCTCTAACTGCTGAAAAGCAACTTCAGCTTTTTCATACATGGATTTTAAGCAATCCGTAGTTTTATCAATATCAGTAAAAACAAAAGTACTTTCTGAAGGGAAAAAGGAAATCAACGTTTTTCTTTTGT